>Ga0206117_100377_pt1 | contig 53376 bp, 56 predicted proteins | sample 3A5Ametagenome_FD_177997 | JGI IMG/M metagenome (GOLD analysis project Ga0206117, IMG submission 177997) | Enriched microbial communities from leaf-cutter ant dump, University of Wisconsin, Madison, United States - 3A5A | ecosystem: Environmental > Terrestrial > Nest > Insects nest > Nest dump... | reverse complement strand
CTGCTCGACGCGCTGGGCGTGCTGGCCCTGACCATGAGCCGGCGGCGGCTGGGGCCGATCCTCGAATACGGCCGCAGCCGCGGCCGCGTCGCGCTGCTGGGCGGGGCGGGCTCGCTCGGGGCTTACGGCCTGGCGATCTGGGCCGCGACCCAGGCGCCCCTGGCCCTGGTCGCTGCGCTGCGTGAAAGCTCGATCGTCTTCGGCACGCTGATCGGCGCCTTCGTCCTGGGCGAAAATGTCGGACTGCCGCGCTGGGCCGCGGTCGGGATCATCGTGGCCGGGGTGATCCTGCTGCGGGCGGGTTGAACTCTCAAATCCTGCCGGATATCATGGTATCTATCAGTGTGCTGGAGGTGGATCATGACAGTCAGGCGCGCCAAGATTTTTGCGACCGGCCGGAGCCAGGCGGTTCGTCTGCCTGCCGATTTCCGTTTCGAAGGCACCGAGGTCTTTATCCGGCGGGATCCGCTGAGTGGCGACGTGATCCTGTCGCGCAAACCCGACTCATGGGATGGGCTGTTCGCTCTTCAGCGGGAATCGGACGTGCCGGCGGATTTCATGGGACCGGCTGATCGGGATACGTGTCCGGCCGATCGGGATCCCTTCGAAGGTTGGGAGGAATGAGCATTTATCTGCTGGACACAAATGTGGCCAGCCACGTCATTCGGGGCGATCGACCCGAGATCAATAGAAAACTGGTTTCGCTGCCGCTCTCGGCCATCGCGATATCTGCGATATCCAAAGGAGAATTGCTCTACGGTCTGGCCAGACGCGGTCGCCCGCCCAAGCTTTCCCGGTTGATCGACGAATTTCTGATCCGCGTCGATGTCCTGGCCTGGGATCAGGATGTCGCCGAGACTTATGGCGAGTTGCGGGCTGTGATCGAGGAAAAAGGTTTCAGCCTGTCGGCGGCCGACATGATGATTGCTGCTCATGCGGTAGCTTCCGATGCCACGTTGGTGACACGGGACAAGGCTTTCATGCAGATTTCCGACCTGTTGCGGGTCGAGGACTGGATACTCCCGGCTTTGGCTTGAGGCGCGACGGTTAAGGGGGTAACGTCCCCGCCTCATTTCCAGGGCCCGAAGGTCTGCCGTGCGCTATGTCTCGACCCGGGGTGAAGCCCCGACCCTCGACTTTGCCGATGTTCTGCTGACGGGCCTGGCCCGCGATGGCGGTCTGTACCTGCCGGAAACCTGGCCGCAGCTCGATCTCGACGCGCTCAAGGGCAAATCCTATCCCGACGTCGCGGCGGCCGTCATGCTGCCCTTCGTTGCCGGTTCGATCCCCGAGGCCGATTTCCGCAAGCTGGTCGATGCCGCCTATGCGACCTTCGCGCATAAAGAAGTGGCCCCCCTGCGCCAGCTCGGTCCCTGCGACTGGGTGATGGAACTGTTCCATGGTCCGACGCTCGCCTTCAAGGACGTGGCGCTGCAACTGCTGGGCCGGCTGTTCGATTACGAACTGGGGCGCCGCGGCAGCCGCACGCTGATCGTCGGCGCCACCTCGGGCGATACCGGCTCGGCGGCGATCGAGGCCTGCCGCGGGTCGGCGGCGATCGACATCTTCATCCTGCATCCCCTGGGCCGCGTGTCGGAAGTGCAGCGCCGCCAGATGACCACGGTGCTGGACCAGAACGTCCATAACATCGCCATCGAAGGCACCTTCGACGATGCCCAGGCGATGGTGAAGGCGCTGTTCAACGACCATGGCTTCCGCGATCGTTATTCGCTGTCGGCGATCAATTCGATCAACTGGGCGCGCGTCATGGCCCAGATCGTCTATTACGTCACCGCGGCCCTGGCCTTGGGCGCCCCGGCCCGCAAGGTGTCGTTCTCGGTGCCGACGGGCAATTTCGGCGATGTCTTCGCGGGTTATGCCGCCAAGAAGATGGGGGTGCCCATCGACCGGCTGATCGTCGCCACCAACCGCAACGACATCCTGGCGCGTTTCCTGGCGTCGGGCGAATACCGCATGGACGACGTTGCCCCGACGATGTCGCCGTCGATGGACATCCAGGTCGCCTCGAACTTCGAGCGCCTGCTGTTCGACGTGTTCGAGCGTGACGGCGCCCGCGTGCGCGCCGCCCTCGATTCGCTGACGCAATCACGCGGTTTTGCAGTCAGCCCGGCGGAACTGGCGCGCGCGCGCGCCGATTTCGACGGGGCGCGGGTGGACGAGGACGCGACGCTTGCCACCATGGCCCAGGTCCGGGCCGAAGCCGGTTTCCTGATCGATCCGCATGGCGCGGTCGGCGTCGCCGCCGCCCGCCGCCGCCAGGTCGATCCCGACGTGCCGATGGTGACGCTGGCCACCGCCCATCCGGCGAAGTTCGGCGCTGCCGTGGCCAGGGCGACGGGCGAGGAGCCGGCCCTGCCGCCGCGCATGGCGGATTTGCTTGCGCGCGAGGAGCGCTATACGGTGTTGCCCAACGATCTCGCGGCGGTCCGGGCGCATATCGCGGCCCGGGTCGGCGGCTGACGGGTGGACGGCGCAGTGGAGAAGTACTGAGAATGGGCGTTTCGATCACCACCCTCGACAACGGCATGCGGGTCATCAGCGAGACCATGCCCCATGTCCGCACCGCCTCGGTCGGGGTCTGGGTCGGCGCGGGCACGCGCGACGAACCGGCGTCGATCAACGGCGCCGCCCATCTTCTGGAACACATGGCCTTCAAGGGCACCGAGCGGCGCTCGGCCCTGTCGATCGCCGAGGAGATCGAGGCGGTGGGCGGCCATCTCAACGCCTATACCAGCCGCGAGCAGACCGCCTATTACGCCCGTATCCTGGGTAACGACCTGCCGCTGGCGGTCGATATCCTGGCCGACATCCTGCAGCATTCGACCCTCGACCCCGAGGAGCTGAAGCGCGAGCAGGACGTGGTGCTGCAGGAAATCGGCCAGGCCAACGACACGCCCGACGACATCATCTTCGATTTCCTGCAGGAAGCCGCCTATCCCGGCCAGGCGCTGGGCCGCCCGGTCCTGGGCACCGAGGCCAGCGTCAAGGCGATGCGGCGCGAAGAACTGCACGATTTCATGCGCGCCCATTATCGCGCGCCCGGCATGGTGCTGGTCGGTGCCGGCGCCATCGAGCATCAGGCGCTGGTCGACCTGGCGGCCGAACGTTTCGGCGTGCTGCCGCGCACCCATAACCTGGTGCCCGAAGTCGCCCGTTATCACGGCGGCGCCTGGCGCGAGGAACGCGACATCGACCAGGCGCATGTCTCGATCGCCTTCGATGCGGTCCCGCACGAGGATCCGGATTATTACGCCGTCCAGGTCTACGCGACGCTGCTGGGTGGCGGCATGTCCTCGCGCCTGTTCCAGGAAGTGCGCGAGAAGCGCGGCCTGGCCTATTCGGTGTTCGCCTCGGCCGCGTCCTATCGCGACGGCGGGCTGTTCACCGTCTATGCCGGCACCGACCCCTCGCAGGTGGCCGAACTGGTGCCGGTCATCGCCGGCGAAATGCTCGACGCCACGTCCAAGATCTCGGACGAGGAGGTCCGCCGCGCCGCAGCCCAGCTCAAGGTCGGGCTGCTGATGTCGCTGGAAAGCTCGGCGGCGCGGATCGAGCAGCTGGGCCGCCAGATGCTGATCTTCGGCCACCCGCTGGATACCGAGCAGGTGATCCGGGCGGTCGATGCCGTCGATGCCTGGGCGGTCAAGCGGGTCGCCCGCCGCCTCCTGTCCAAGCCGCCGGCCCTGGCGGCCGTCGGCCCCCTCAGCCGGCTTGAAAGTCATGACCGGATCGCGGCAAGATTTGCAGCCTGAGGTAGCAGCCAGGCCCTGACGGGCGGAAGGGGGCAGGCGGGGTGTTCGATCGCTTCAGCTTTCTCACGCCCGAGCCCATCCTGCGCGGCCCGGCGGTCTATCTGCGCCAGCCGGCCATGGGCGACTGGTCGGCCTGGGCCGAACTGCGCGGCCGGTCGCGCGCCTTCCTGACGCCGTGGGAACCGGTCTGGGCCGCCGACGCGCTGAACCGCGCCGCCTATCGCCGCCGTCTGCGGCGTTATGCCGAGGAATCGCGGGCCGGGATCGGCCAGTCGTTCCTGATCTTCCGCAACGAGGACGACGCGCTGGTCGGCGGGCTGACCCTGTCCAACATCCGCCGCGGCGTCGCCTGGTCGGCGACGCTGGGCTACTGGATGGGCCGGCCCCATGCCGGGCGCGGCTACATGAAGCAGGCGGTGGCGCTGACCGCCGAACATGTCTTCAACGACCTGCGCATGCATAGGCTCGAGGCCGCCTGCCTGCCCCGCAACGCCGCCAGCCGCGGCGTGCTGACCGGCTGCGGTTTCACCGAGGAAGGCCTGGCCCGCCAATATCTGTGCATCAACGGCATCTGGGAGGACCATGTCCTCTATGCGCTGCTGGCCGCCGATGCCAGGCCCGATCCCAGGGCGATGAAAACGGTTTCAGCGGCCGAAGCCAGCGGTTTCGCCCGGCACCTGGACCTCGAAAGCTGAGGGTGCCGCGTCAGGCGTGGCCGGCGTCGGTCGACAAGAGCGACAGGTCGATGCCCAGCTTGCGCACCGCCTTGGGCCATTTGTCGGTCTGGTTGGTCGAGAACAGCAAATCTTCGTCCGCCGGCACATTCAGCCAGGCATTGGCCTGAATCTCGGCATCCAGTTGCCCCGGCGCCCAGCCGGCGTACCCCAGTGCCACCAGCCGCGAGCGCGGCCCCTGGCCGGCGGCGATGTCGCGCAGCACCTCGATCGTCGCGGTCAGGCCGAATTCGTCGTCGATCAGCATGGTGCCTTCGCGGCGGTAGTCGCCCGAGTGGAGGACAAACCCGCGGCCGGGTTCGACCGGGCCGCCAAAATGTATCTTGGTGCGGCCCGCGCCCGGCGGATTCTCGATCTCGAACTGCTTCAGCAATTCGCTGAACGACAGCCCGCTCAACAATTTGTTGACCACCAGCCCCATGGCGCCTTCCTCGGAATGGGCGCACATGTAGATAACGGTCCGCTCGAAACGCTGGTCGCCCATGTTCGGCATGGCGATCAGCAACTGACCGGTCAGATAGGGGTTGTTCGAGGTCAGAGTCTTGCTGGACAGGTCCATTCTCGCTTGTTCAGTGGGTGGTCACGAAAGCGTAAATGGTGACTCCTACCGCTCGCGTCCAGTCTACGCTACTTTGCGGGCGACATGATCGGAAAAACCATTCTTCGCGCCGCGCTGACCCTCGGCCTGCTGGTGCCGGTACTGGCATCCGGCAACGCCGCCGCGCAGGCCGCCAATCGCGTGCAAGGCATGAGCCAGCAACCGCCCGCCATCGCCCGCCTGGTGGCGGCCACCGACGGCCTGCCCGCCGACGGGCGTGCGACCCTGGGCCTGGCCATCGACCTGGCGCCGGGCTGGAAAACCTATTGGCGCAGCCCCGGCGAGGGCGGCGTCGCCCCGGAATTCGACTGGTCGGCGTCGACCAACCTGGCCGAGACCGATGTCCGGTTCCCGATTCCGGAACGGCATAGCCTGGGTGGCGTCACCTCGATCGTCTATCCCGGCTCGGTCATCCTGCCGGTGCTGGTGACAGCCAGGGATCCCAGCCGGCCGCTGCAACTGTCGCTGCTGCTGCGTTATGGCGTCTGCCAGGACATCTGCGTCCCGCGCGAGGAGCGCCTGACGCTGGAACTGCCCCCGGGCAACGCCACCCCCAGCGCGGCCGCGCCCGCCATCCAGGCGGCGATGGCGCAAGTGCCGCTCCCTTTCGCCCAGGCCGGGCTGACGCTGAAGCGGGCCTGGACCACCCCGGCGCCCAAGCCGTCCCTGAAGTTGTCGATCGAGGCGGCCGAGCCGCTGACCCCCGCTGACATCCTGGTCGAAGGGCCGGAAACCGTTTGGTTCGAGCAGCCGCAGATCGCGGTGCCCGACTTGGCGCCGGGGGGCAAGGGCGGCACGCTGCTGGCAGTGGTGCCGCTGGGGCCGGCCGGCGCGGCCGAACTGCTGGCCGGGCACAAGCTGACCATCACCGTCCTGGCCGGGCCGCGCAGCGCCGAAACCCAGGTGACCTTGCCGAAATAACCGGGAATTCTCGCCGGCGGTTGACCACGAACCGTTGCGGCACCACATGACGGCGGTCTCGCCGCGGCGACCGTAACCGGCCGCGGCACAACCCGAGGGGAGAGAACGACGATGACGATCAAGGTTGGCGATACCCTGCCGGCGGTCAAGCTGATGACCATGGGCGAGAAGGGCCCCGAGCCGCTGGAGACCAGCGAACTGTTCAAGGGCAAGGTGGCGCTGTTCGCGCTGCCGGGCGCGTTCACCCCGACCTGCTCGGCTCGCCATCTGCCGGGCTATGTCGACAATTTCGACGCGCTGAAGGCCAAGGGCGTCGACAAGATCGTGTGCCTGTCGGTCAACGACGCCTTCGTCATGGGGGCCTGGGGCAAGGCCCAGAACACCGGCGACAAGGTGATCATGGCCGCCGACGGCAACGGCGACTTCACCCGTGCGGTCGGCCTGGTCATGGACGGCAAGGGTTACGGCATGGGCGAGCGTTCGCAGCGCTATTCGATGCTGATCGAGAACGGCGTGGTCAAGCAGCTCAACGTCGAGAAGCCCGGCTCGTTCGAAGTCTCGAACGCCGAGACCATCCTCGGCCAGCTCTGACGGCCTTGGGGTGGAGGGCCGGTTCAGCCGGCCTTCCGCACCTTGGCCGCATCGCGGGCCAGCTTGTCGACCCGCTCGTTCTCGACATGGCCGTCATGGCCGCGCACCCAGCGCCAGTCGACCTGGTGGACAGCCGCGGCACTGTCCAGCCGCTGCCACAGATCGACGTTCTTGACCGGCTCGCGCGATGCCGTCTTCCAGCCGCGCGCCTTCCAGCCCTTGACCCATTTGGTGATGCCGTCGCGGACATAGGTGGAATCGGTCCACAGCGTCACGCGGCAGGGGCGCTTCAGCAATTCCAGCGCGGCGATCGCCGCCATCAGTTCCATGCGGTTGTTGGTGGTCAGCGCCTCGCCGCCGGCGATTTCCTTCTCGTGCCCGGCCGAGCGCAGCAGGGCGGCGTAACCGCCGGGGCCGGGATTGCCCAGGCAGGCGCCGTCGGTGAAGACCTCGACCTCAGTCAAGGCCATAGGCCCCCGACGAATCGACGCCGCGATGGAAGGTCAGCTTGCGGGCGTATTCCATCGGGTCCTTGGGCTTGACCAGCGCGCCCGGCACCTGGTTCAGCCAGTCGTAGAGCCGCGTCAGCAGGAAGCGCAGCGACGCGCCGCGGGCAAACAGCGGCAACAGCCGCCGTTCGGCCGGCGACAGCGGCCGCACCGCCTGATAGGCGCGCATCAGCGCGCGGCCCTTGGTCAGGTTGAACGCGCCGTCGGCCTCGAAACACCAGGCATTCAGCGTCACCGCCAGGTCGTAGGCCAGGAAATCGCTGCAGGCGAAGTAGAAATCGATCAGCCCCGATACCTGGTTTTCCAGGAACAGCACATTGTCGGGGAACAGGTCGGCATGGATGACCCCGCGCGGCAGTTCGGGCCGTTCGCCCGGCCAGCTTGGGCCCAGCACCGCGATTTCCTCGTCCAGCATCGCGGCCAGGCCCGGCGCCACGGTATCGGCGCGGTCGCGGCAGGCATCGATCAGCTTGCGCCAGCCGTCGACCGACAGGTCGTTGGGCCGGGTCATCGTGAAACCCTTCTGCGCCTCATGCAGACGGGCCAGGGCAGCGCCCACCTCGCCGCACTGGACCGCATTGGGCCGGCGCGGCCACACGCCCTTCATGAAGGTGACGATCGCCGCCGGCCGCCCGGCCAGGCGGCGCAGCGACTGGCCGTCGCGGCCCGGCACCGGCTGGGGGCAGTTCAGCCCGGCCCTGGCCAGATGTTCCATCAGCCCCAGGAAGAAGGGGATGTCGCCCTCGCGCACCCGCTTTTCGTACAGGGTCAGGAAATAGGGGCCCTGGTCGGTGACCAGCAGGTAGTTCGAATTCTCGACGCCTTCGGCCACGCCCTTGCAGGACACGACCCCGCCGATGTCGTACTGGTCGAGGAAGGCGCGCAGCGCGTCGTCGTCGACTTCGGTATAGACAGCCATTCTCAGAAAACTCCCGCGGGGGAAATGCCGGCCGGCGTCACGGCCTCGTCGTCGAGCGCCCGGGGCAGTTTGAAATGCACGTCCTCGCGCGCCGTCACCACCTCCTCGATGGTCACGTCGTAGCGCGCGCGGAAAGCGTCGATCACCTCGGTCACCAGCACGTCGGGGGCGCTGGCCCCCGCGGTGATGCCGACGGTTGCCAGGCCGGCCAGCATGTCCCAGTCGATGTCGGCGGCACGCCGGACCAGGGCGGTGTGGCGCACCCCGGCCTTGGCCGCGACCTCGACCAGCCGCACCGAATTCGACGAATTCGGCGCCCCGATCACCAGCACCGCGTCGCAGCGCTCGGCGATCGACTTGACCGCGCCCTGGCGGTTGGTCGTGGCATAGCAGATGTCCTCGCGCTTGGGCCCGGCGATGGCCGGAAACCGTTCGCGCAGGCGTTCGACGATCGCGGCGGTGTCGTCGACCGACAGCGTCGTCTGGGTGATGTAGGCCAGTTTGCCGGCATCGGCGATCGCCAGGCCGTCGATGTCCTCGACCGTCTCGATCAGCGTGACCGACCCGGGCGGCAACTGGCCCATGGTGCCGATCACCTCGGGGTGGCCGCGATGGCCGATCAGCAGGATATGCAGGCCGTCGCGGTGGTGGCGTTCGGCCTCGCGATGGACCTTGGAGACCAGCGGGCAGGTCGCGTCGAGATAGAACAGCGTGCGGCGCTCGGCTTCCTCGGGCACCGATTTCGGTACGCCATGGGCCGAAAACACCACCGGCCGGCCGGCCGGAACGGCGTCCAGTTCGTCGACGAAGACGGCGCCCTTGGCCTCCAGCCCCTCGACCACGAAGCGGTTGTGCACGATTTCGTGACGGACATAGACCGGCGCGCCGTATTTCTGCAGCGCCAGTTCGACGATCTGGATCGCGCGGTCGACGCCGGCGCAGAAGCCGCGCGGCGCGGCCAGAAGCAAGGTGAGGGCGGGCTTGGTCATGCGGTCCGGATCTCTCGGCCCTTGTCCTGCGGTCGGTTGTTTTCGGGGCATGCCGCTATCGGCGCCGCTTGTGCGGGCCCCGGCGCTTGCCTAAAGTCTGAACGAGCATCGGTTTAGCAAACCCTGGCGGCAAGGGAAAGCATCCGCCGACCCGGGCAGGACGACCGAGGCCATCAGCAGATGTGAGGACGTGTTGCGTTTTTCCCCGCTTAAGCCCCTGGCGCTGGCCGGCCTGGCCCTGTTCGTCGCAGGTTGCTCGACCTTCAACCGCGAACCGCCGCCGCCGTGCCCGCCGGTCGCCATCCTCGGCGAAACCGCCAGCCTGACGCAGTTCCGGCAGGGGCCGGGCCGCGACCTGACCGACGTGGAATACGGGGTGCAGATCCTGGATTACCGGGGGGGCTGCAAGTTTTCGTCGGACAAGCGGTCGGTCACCGTCGAACTGACGACCGATATCGTGGCCCAGCGCGGCCCGGCGATGAGCGGAACTTCGATCACCGTGCCGTATTTCATTGCCGTGCTCGATCGCAACCAGCAGATCCTGACCAAGCAGGTGTTCGAGACCCGCATCGACCTGCCCGCCGGCCGCCGCCGGGCCGGTGTCGCCGAAGGGGCCGAGCCGATCATTCCCTTCGCCGAGGGCAAGGGGCCCAAGGATTATTCGATCATGGTCGGCCTGCAGTTGACCGACGAGCAGCTTGCCTGGAACCGCCAGGCACGCGGCGGCAACTGACCCCCTCTGTCAAGGAGACCAGGATGAAGCGCATTTTCGGGCTGGCTGTCGGCCTTTCCCTGTTCACGGCGGGCACTGCCCTGGCCGCCAGCGTGACGGTGCCGGTCAACCTGATCTCGGCCGACGGTATCGGTGCGGCGATCGGCACGGTGGTGCTGCGCGATTCGCGTTACGGCCTGGTCATCGAACCCAAGCTGTCGGGCCTGCCGGTCGGCTGGCGCGGCATGCATATCCACCAGAACCCGTCCTGCGCGCCGGGCCAGCAGAACGGCAATACCGCGGCCGGCATCGCGGCGGGCGGCCATCTCGACCCGGCGGCCACCAACCAGCATCGCGGCCCCAACGCGCGCACCGGCCATCTCGGCGACCTGCCGGTCCTGACGGTCGACCGCGACGGCACGGCCACGGCGATCGCCCTGGCACCGCGGCTGAAAGTCCGCGACGTGGCGGGCCGGGCCCTGATGATCCATGCCGGCGGCGACAATTATTCCGACCAGCCCGAACCGCTGGGCGGCGGGGGCGGCCGCATCGCCTGCGGCGTCATTCCGGGCAAGGCGGCGCCGGCCAAACAGGCAGCCGGCCACAAGCACTAGGCGGATGCCGGGCGCGCCGGCTGACGGCGCGCCCCGATCGCTTCAGCCGGCCGCGGCCATCCGCGCGCCGACCGAATAGGCTTTCCAGCGCGCCTCGACCGCATCATGCAGGTCGCGCTTCATCCCCGCGGCAAAGATCGTCTCGGCGACGATGAACATCGGCCCGATCAGCGCCTGCAACAGGTTGTCGGCCAGGGCCGGCCGCCGGCCTTCGAAGACATGGCCGACCAGCTGGAACACCCAGCCGCCGACGAAGGCCGCGGCAAACACGCTCCAGCCCACGACCGTGCCCATGCCCGCGATCTGCGCCGCGGCCCAGTACAGCACCAGCAGCACCGCGACCATCGCGGTCCCGATCACGCGGTCCAGCCAGATGTAGAACACCGCCACGGCGGCCAGCAGGGCCATGGCGAGATTGGCGTCGATCGCGCCGACCCGGCCCAGCGGCACCCAGCTCAGCGGGATATAGATCGCAAAGACGATCGCCGGGATGCCAATGAAGTGAGTGGCGCGGTTGCGCATATCGCGGTGATAAGCGGAATACATCGCCATCTGCTCGATGAAGAACCGGTTCATTCTGCGCGCTCCCTCGCTCGGCGGTCTTGTGCGGCCGCTGCTACCTGAATACCTGACATCATACGCCGTTCGGCGAATTTTCCCAATTACTGTCGTGTCAGGCGTTGACGTAGCGTTTCCCTGGCTTTTCTGCTTGACGGTCCGGCCCGGCGGCCCGTAGATCGCTGCGGCGAGGCGCGCCGCGACGCTCGTTTCGTGATAAACATGACCGCGCTGGTACGCGTCAGTGTTCCGGCCCCGATCCTGGCAAGATGGATTTCTTCGCATGACCTCGAATGCCGACAACCGCATGCCGGTCGATCAGCAGGGGCGCGGTCAATCCGGCAGCGAGGCGGCCATCGCCGGCCTGTCGCGCCAGTTCGAAGCCATGCTGCCCGCACTGGTTGCGGCCATCACCGCCGATATCGCCGCGTTGTCCGAGGCCGGTGCCGACCAGGAGGCGATCCTCGGCCGGTTGCGGGCCGCGGTGCACGACCTGAAGGGGCAGGGCACCAGCTTCGGCTATCCGCTGATCACCGAATTCGGCCAGTCGCTGTCGCATCTGCTGGGCCATGCCCCCCTTGCCGCGGCCGCGATCGCGCGCATCGCGCTGCATGGCGATTTGTTGACCGCGGTCGCGGTCCACCGCCTCGGCGGCGATGGCGGCGAGGCCGGTCTGGCGCTGCGCCACGGCCTTGCCCGCGCGATGGCGTGACGCCGATGACGGGGGCTGGCCTGCATCCGCTGCTGCAGCACCAGATCGCGCTGGCAACCCGCGACGGGCAGCTCGACCTCGACGAGCTGCTGACCCGGATCTCAGCCCGCTACGACGGGATGCCCGATCCCGCCCACCCGCTGGAGCGCGATGCCGGGCTGGTCCAGGCCGCGCTGGAAGGCGCGCGGGTGGCATTGTGGCAATGGGATGTGGCAAGCGACCATCTGGCGCTGTCGCCGTCTTTCTGGACCCTGCTGGGGTTCGAGGACGAGGCGGCGATGCGCGCGGCGATGGCCGGCAGCATGAAGAACCTGCTGCACCCCGACGATCGCCCCGCATATCTGGCGCGGATCGAGCAGATGCAGGCCGGCGAGGCGTTCTCGCTGGATTATCGGCTGCGCACGGGCAATGGCGGCTATCTTTGGGTGGCCGGCATCGGGCGGCCGCAGCGCGATGAGACCGGCCGCATCGTGCGGTCGGCCGGCGCGGTGGTCGACATCACCGCCCGCCGCATCGCCGAACAGGCGCTGGCAGATTCCGACAACCGGCTGCGCGCGCTGAACGACGGATCGCCGGCCGGCATCTTCCAGATGGACCAGATAGGCCGGCTGTCCTATGCCAACCGCCGGGCGCTGGAAATCGTCGGGCTGACGTTCGAGGAGATCCTGGAGTTCGGCTGGGCGCGCGGCGTGCATCCGTCGGACAAGCGGCGGCTGTTCGAGGCCTGGGAGGCGGCAGTTGCCGCCGATGGCCGCTTCCGCGGCGAATACCTGTTCACCCGCAGCGACGGCCGCATCCTGTGGCTGGAAATCCAGGCCCAGCGTTTCCGCGCGGGGTCGGCGGCGAATTCCTGGCAGTACATCGGCTCGATGACCGACATCACGCCGCTGAAGGAGGCGCAGGGGCTGCTGGACGATGCGATCGCCAGCCTGTCGGAGGGGTTCGCGCTGTTCGACCGCGACGACCGGCTGGTCGCCTGGAATCAGCTTTATGTCGCCTGCTTCCCGCATCTTGAGGGCGTCATCCGCGTGGGCCTTCCCTTTGCCGAGGTGGCCGCGCGGGCGGCCGACGTCTTTGCGCCCGACGACGCGGCCCGGGCCGAATGGCTGGCCTGGCGCCTGAACGAGCATGCCCGCCGCAGCGGCTCGTTCGAGCAGGTCATGCCCGACGGCCGGTCGTTCGAAACGCGCGAGCGGCCGACGGCGGCCGGCGGCGTGGTGCTGACCGTGCACGAGACGACCGTACTGCGCCGCAACGAGATCGTGCTGCGCCAGGCCAAGGCCGCGGCCGAGGCGGCATCGCAGGCGAAGTCCGAGTTCCTGGCCAATATGAGCCACGAGGTGCGGACGCCGCTGAACGGCATACTGGGCATGTTGGGGCTGCTGCAGGACGAGGGGCTGGACGCTACCGCCCGCCAGTTCGTCACCTCGGCCCAGGCATCGGCCAACCACCTGCTGACGATCGTCAACGACATCCTGGACCTGTCCAAGCTCGAGGCCGGCCGGCTCGACATCGAAGCCTCGGCCTTCGCGCCGGAACGGCTGGTCGAATCGGCCGTGTCGCTGCTGGGGCCGCAGGCCAAGGCCCGCGGCAACCGCCTGGTCTGGTCTGTGGCACCCGACATGCCGGGCTGGGCGGTCGGCGACGAAGGGCGGCTGCGCCAGGTGCTGCTGAACCTGGCCGGCAACGCCCTCAAGTTCACCCGGGGCGGCGAGGTGCGGATCGCCGCCACCGCCGTCGGCCGGGCGGGGACCGATTTCCGCCTGCGCATCGCCGTCTCGGATACGGGCATCGGCATTCCGGCCGATGCGCTGCCGCGGCTGTTCCAGAACTTCAACCAGGCCGACGGCTCGATTTCGCGCCGTTTCGGCGGCACCGGGCTGGGGCTGTCGATCTGCAAGAAGCTGGTCGGGCTGATGGGCGGGGATATCACCGTCACCAGCCGCGAAGGTGAGGGGTCGACCTTCTGTTTCGAGGTGCCCTGCTGCATCGCGGAGGCACCGCCCGAAGCCGCGCGCGCCGAGCCAGTGCCGGTTGCGCCGGCCCGGCCGCTGCGCGTGCTGGTGGCCGAAGACAACCACACCAACCAGATCCTGATCCGCCACCTGCTGGCGCGCGACGGCCATCATTGCGACATCGTGGCCGACGGGCGCGAGGCTGTGGATGCGGTGGCCGGCCGGCCCTACGACGTCGTGCTGATGGATGCCCAGATGCCCGAAATGGACGGCATGGCCGCCACCCGCGCCATCAGGGCGATGGAGGGTGCGGTCGGCGCCATTCCGATCGTCATGCTGACCGCGAACGCGATGGCGGGGGATCGCGAACGTTATCTGGATGCCGGGGCCAGCGACTACGTTTCCAAGCCGATCGACCCTGCCGTCCTGTTGCCCACCCTGCAGCGTCTGGCCGGCCAGCTGCCCGCAGGGGGCGGCGTTCCGGCAGCGGCCACGGCCCCGCCGGTGCCGCCGGCCTTGTCCGTCCCGGCTGCCGCCGGCCTCAGTGCCGCGGCCATCGCCGATATCGATGCCCTGCTGGCGCGGATGCAGGCGCTGGAAAAACCGATCGACCCGTGACCGCCGCCGTCGCATCGGCGGGGGTTGGATGTCGCTTGCGGGCTTGCGTTGACTTCGCCGCGGCCTCGGCCCATAAGGGGCGGACTGCGTCGCGCGGGAGAGACCGGTCTCTGGATTCGATCCAGGATCGGCGCCGAAGGAGCAACCGCCCCGGAAACTCTCAGGCACAAGGGACCGCGCAGGACGTGACGACTCTGGAAAGCAGGCGGCAGGCCCTGGGGCCCGCCCCCTCACCGACGGAGTAAGCCTCGGCGGCCGGTGACCGGTCCCTGGCGAATCTCTCAGGTTCCCGGACAGAGGGGGCAGCGCTTGAGGTCGAGGACCGTCCAGGTCCCGCCTTATGCGGGGCAACCCTGTCCGGAGGCAACCTGATGGCCGACAACGGCAAAGCTGGCGACCAGCCCGTCCTGACCACCCCCCTGAACGCCCTGCATCGCGAACTGGGCGGCCGCATGGTGCCGTTCGCCGGTTACGACATGCCGGTCCAGTTCCCCGCCGGCATCATGGCCGAACACAACCACACCCGGACCGCCGCCGGCCTGTTCGACGTGTCGCACATGGGCCAGGTGCGCATCACCGGCCCCGATCCGGTCGCCGCCATCGAACGGCTGGTACCCGGCGACATCGCGGCCCTGGCGCCGGGCCGCATGCGCTACACCATGTTCACCAACGACCAGGGCGGCATCCTGGACGACCTGATGGTCACCCGGCGCGAAGACGACCTGTTCGTCGTGGTCAACGCCGCCTGCAAGGCGCAGGACCTGGCCCATCTGCGCGCCGGCCTGCCCGATCATCGGGTCGAGGAACTGGCCGACCGCGCGCTGCTGGCGCTGCAGGGGCCGCAGGCCGCCGCCGTCATGGCCCGGCTGGCGCCGGATGCGGTCAAGCTGGGGTTCATGAGCGGGGCGACGGTCGCGGTGGCGGGCCTGCCCTGTTTCGTCACGCGGTCGGGTTATACCGGCGAGGATGGTTTCGAGATTTCGGTCGCGGCCGCCGATGCCGACGGCCTGGCCCGCCGCCTGCTGGCCGAGCCGGAGGTCAAGCCGATCGGCCTGGGGGCGCGCGATTCGCTTCGGCTCGAGGCCGGGCTGTGCCTGTACGGCCACGACATCGACACCACCACCAGCCCGATCGAGGCCGCCTTGGCCTGGACCATGTCCAAGCGCCGCCGCGAACAGGGCGGTTTCCCCGGTGCGGCCGTCATCCAGGGCCAGCTGGCGCAGGGCGCGTCCCGCAAGCGTGTCGGCATCCAGCCCGAGGGGCGGGCGCCGGCGCGCGAAGGCACGCCGATCCTGGACCAGGACGGCCGCCGCATCGGCACCGTCACCTCGGGCGGGTTCGGCCCGACCGTCAACGCCCCGGTGGCGATGGGGTACGTCGAAACCGGTCACCACACGGTCGGCACGCCCGTTGTATTGGAAGTTCGCGGCAAGACGCTGCCCGCCCGGGTGGCGGCCATGCCCTTCGCCCCCCATCGCTACGCCAAGTAATCAACCCCCAGCCAAGAGAAGCCAGCAGATGACCAGGATCGCATTCACCAAGGACCACGAGTGGATCAGCGTCGAGGGTGACGTCGGCACGATCGGCATCACCGACTATGCCCAGTCGCAGCTTGGCGACATCGTGTTCGTCGACCTGCCCGAAACCGGCAAGACCGTCGCCGCCGGCGACGAGGCCGCGGTGGTCGAATCTGTCAAGGCCGCCTCGGAAATCTATGCGCCCGTGTCGGGCGAGATCGTCGCGGTCAACGACGCGGTGTCGGCCAATCCGGTGCTGGTCAACGAACAGCCCGAAGGCGACGGCTGGTTCGTCAGGATCAAGCTGAGCAACCCGGCCGAGCTGGACGGGCTGATGGATGCGGCCGCCTACAAGGCCTTCGTCGAGGGGCTGTCCTGACATGCGCTACCTGCCGCTGACGGCGGACGACCGTGCCGCCATGCTGGGCGTCATCGGCGCCGCCTCGGTCGACGAGCTGTTCGCCGACGTGCCGGGCCCGGCCCGGCTGGACGGGCCGCTGGACCTGCCGCCACATCAGGGCGAATGGGAGGTCGAAAAGGCGTTCCGCGCGCTGGCCGGGCGCAACCTGTCGCCGTCCGAGGTGCCGAGCTTCCTGGGCGCCGGCGCCTATCGCCACCACATCCCGGCCAGTGTCGACCACCTGATCCAGCGGTCGGAATTCCTGACCAGCTATACCCCCTACCAGCCGGAAATCGCCCAGGGCACGCTGCAGCACCTGTTCGAATTCCAGAGCCAGGTGGCGCTGCTGACCGGCATGGAAGTCGCCAACGCCTCGATGTATGACGGCGCGACGTCCTGCGCCGAGGCCGTGCTGATGGCCAAGCGCCAGACCAGGCGGTCGCGTGCCATCCTGTCGGGCGGCCTGCATCCGCACTACCGCGACTGCACCCGCACCATGGCGGGTTTCGTCGATCACGGGGTCGAGGCGCTGCCGCTGGACCTGGACGGGTCGGAAGACCTGGCCGCCCATCTGGGCAAGGATGTCGCCTGCGTCGTGGTCCAGTACCCCGACGTGCTGGGCCGCGTGTCCGACCTGACCGCGCTGGCCGAGGCGGTACATGCGGCCGGCGCCCTGCTGATCGTCGCGGTCACCGAGATCGTGGCGCTGGGTGCGTTGCAGCCGCCGGGCGCGATGGGTGCCGACATCGTCGTGGCCGAAGGCCAGTCGCTGGGCGTGCCGCTGTCGTTCGGCGGGCCCTATGTCGGGCTGTTTGCGACGCGCGAGAAATTCCTGCGCCAGATGCCCGGCCGGCTGTGCGGCGAAACCGTCGATGCCGACGGCCGCCGCGGTTATGTCCTGACCCTGTCGGCGCGCGAGCAGCATATCCGCCGCGAAAAGGCCACGTCCAACATCTGCACCAATGCCGGCCTGTGTGCCCTGGCGTTCTCGATCCATCTGAGCCTGCTGGGCGAGGCGGGTTACGTGCGCCTGGCCCAGATCAACCACGGCAAGGCGGTCCAGGCAGCCGAGCGGCTGGCCGCCATTCCCGGCGTCACGCTGGTCAACCAGGGTTTCTTCAACGAATTCACCTTGAAGCTGCCCAAGGATGCGGCCGCGGTGGTCGAGGCGCTGGCCGGGAAAAGAATCCTGGCGGGCGTGCCGGGTGCCCGGCTGTGGCCGGAAAACCCCGCCGCCGCCAATCTGCTGCTGGTGGCGGTGACCGAACTGAACGACGACGGCGATGTCGACGCCCTGGTGGCGGCCCTGGCCGCGGAGGTGAAGTGATGCTGAACCGTCAGGGACGCGCGACCCAGCCCGCGGTCGCCCCGTCGACCGACCCCGCCGCCGACGCGACATTCGCCCGCGCTGCCGGCACCATCCTGGGCCATCGCGGCCTGGACCATGAAGAACGGCTGATCTTCGAACTGGGCGAGGACGGCCGCACCGGCGTCGACCTGCCCGAGCCGCCCAAGGTCGAAAGCCGCCTGGGCGGCCTGGCCCGCCAGGGCGGGATCGGCCTGCCGGGCCTGGCCGAACCCCAGGTGGTGCGCCATTTCGTACGGCTGTCGCGGCGCAACTATGCCATCGACCTCGGCCTTTATCCGCTGGGGTCGTGCACGATGAAGCACAACCCGCGCCTGAACGAAAAGGTCGCGCGGCTGTCGGGCCTGGGCGACATCCATCCGCTGCAGCCGCAATCGACGGTGCAGGGCGCGCTGGAACTGATCGAGCGCCTGGCCGGCTGGATCATGACCCTGACCGGCATGCCCGCGGTGGCGATGTCGCCGGCGGCCGGCGCCCATGGCGAATTGTGCGGCCTGATGGCGATCCATGCCGCCCATGTCGCCAAGGGTGACGCGCGCAAGCGCGTGCTGGTGCCGGAATCGGCGCATGGCACCAACCCGGCGACTGCCGCCCTGTGCGGTTATGTCGTCGACCCGGTGCCGGCCACGGCGGACGGCCGCATCGACCTGGAGGCGTTCCGCGCCAAGCTGGGCCCGGATGTCGCGGCGGTCATGCTGACCAACCCGAATACCTGCGGCCTGTTCGAACGCGACGTGATCGCGGTGGCCGAGGGGATCCATTCGGTCGGCGGCTATTTCTACTGCGACGGCGCGAACTTCAATGCCATCGTCGGCCGGGTGCGCCCCGGCGACCTCGGCATCGATGCGATGCACCTGAACCTGCACAAGACCTTCTCGACGCCCCATGGCGGCGGTGGCCCGGGTTCCGGCCCCGTCGTGTTCTCGGACGCGCTGAAGGATTTCGCGCCGCTGCCCTTCGTCCGCCGCGAGGGCGATGCCTTCCGCCTGGTCGAGGATCTGCGCGAGGCGCCCAAGTCGTTCGGCCGGATGAAGGGGTATCACGGCCAGATGGGCATGTTCATCCGCGCCCTGGCCTACATGATGAGCCATGGCGGCGACGGCCTGCGCCAGGTCGCCGAGGATGCGGTCCTGGCGGCCAACTACGTGATGGCGTCGCTGAAGGACGTGATGACCCCGTCCTTCGACGGCCCGTGCATGCACGAGGCGCTGTTCGACGATCGTTTCCTGAAGGATACCGGCGTCACCACGCTCGACTTCGCCAAGGCGATGATCGACCAGGGTTTCCACCCGATGACCATGTATTTCCCCCTGGTCGTCCACGGTGCCCTGCTGATCGAACCGACCGAGACGGAATCGAAGGATTCGATCGACCGGTTCGTGCTGGTGCTGCGCGGCCTGGCCGAGCAGGCCATCGCCTGCCGCGACGGCGGCGGCGACCCCGCCGCCTTCACCGAGGCGCCGCGCCTGGCGCCGCGCCGCCGGCTGGACGAGACCCGCGCCGCCCGCACCCCGGTGCTGCGCTGGAAGGCACCGGTCTGATTTGCGGCGCCGGCCCGGACGGGAATACCCGACCGGGCCGGAATGCCGGCAAACCCGCTTCAGTCGAAAGGCCAAAATCCTAGCCGTTCGGATTAGGGCAGGGGTGGTGCCCATTTCCGGCTTGTCCTTACGTGCACATTGGTCATAGTGAGCGCCTATGCGCGCTGGCAAAAACCAACCGCCGGCCGCTTCAGAGGAGGAAATCACGCTATGAAGCGTCGTCAGTTCATCAAGTCGGCGGGCCTGGGTCTGGCCGCCTCGACCGCCGTCGCCGCCCCGGCGATCGCCCAGGGCCTGCCCGAAGTCAAGTGGCGCATTGCCTCGAGCTTCCCCAAGAGCCTCGACACCATCTTCGGTGCGGCCGAAATCGTCGCCAAGCGCGTTGCCGCCGCGACCGACGGCAAGTTCCAGATCCGCGTGTTCGCCGCCGGCGAAATCGTGCCGGCCCTGCAGGTCGCCGACGCCGTCCAGAACGCCACCGTCGAAGCCGGCCACACGGTCAGCTACTACTACGTCGGCAAGGATCCGACCTTCGCCTTCGACGCGGCCGTGCCCTTCGGCCTGAACACCCGTCAGCAGAACGCCTGGATGTATTACGGCGGCGGTCTCGAGCTGATGCGCGAGTTCTTCAAGGACTACAACATCGTCCAGTTCCCCGCGGGCAACACCGGCACGCAGATGGGCGGCTGGTTCCGCAAGGAAATCAAGACGGTCGACGACCTCAAGGGCCTGAAGTTCCGTATCGGCGGCTTTGCCGGCCAGGTGCTGGCGCCGCTCGGCGTCGTGCCCCAGCAGATCGGCGGCGGCGATATCTATCCGGCGCTGGAAAAGGGCACGATCGACGCGGCCGAATGGGTCGGCCCCTATGACGACGAGAAGCTGGGCTTCAACAAGGTCGCCAAGTACTACTACTATCCCGGCTGGTGGGAAGGCGGCCCGCAGGTCTCGATGTACGTCAACTCGAAGGTCTGGGAAGAGCTGCCGCCGGTCTACAAGGCGATCTTCGAGGATGCCTGCGCCTACGCCAACACCTGGATGACGGCGAAGTACGACACCGAGAATCCGGGCGCCCTGCGCCGCCTGGTCGCGGCCGGCACCCAGCTGCGTCCGTTCAGCCGCGAGATCATGCAGGCCTGCTTCGTGCAGGCCAACAAGATCTATGACGAAACCAACGCCAAGAACCCGAAGTTCAAGAAGATCTACGACTCGTGGGTCAAGTTCCGCGACGAGGAGAACCTGTGGTTCCGCGTCGCCGAATCGACCTACGACAACTTCCTGAACCAGGCCCTGGCCAACCAGAAGAAGGGCTGATCCGTCAGTCCTTCCGGTTCCGAAGTGATCGCGGGGCGGGGGTGGTGAACCCCCGCCCCGCTGGTTTTTGCCTGACTGCGACGGCCGTGGTTGTTTCCTGTTGATGGTTTCGGAAGGACGGCCAGTCATGCCGCAAGCGATGCACGCACCCCGGCTTTCCACGCTGATCCTGCTATCGGCGGTCGGCGTCCTTCCCATCAATATCTTCCTGCCGTCACTGACCAGCATGGCGGCCGAGTTCGAGATCGAATACAGCGTCGCCGGGCTGACGCTTGCCGCCTATGCCGCCGTCTCGGCCGGGTTGCAGATCGTCATGGGCCCATTGTCGGACCGCTTCGGCCGCCGCCCGGTCATCCTGTGGGGTGTCGGCATCTTCATCGCGGCCACGATCGGCTGCGTGCTGGCAACCGATATCAGGACCTTCCTGGCCTGCCGCATGCTGCAGGCGGTCATCGCCCCGACCTATGCGGTCTCGCTGGCCGTGATCCGCGACACGACCAGCAAGGAGGAAACCGCCAGCCGGATCGGATACCTGGCGATGGCCTGGGCCTTCGCGCCGATGCTGGATCCCAGTTTCGGCGGGCTGCTGGAACAGGCCTTCGGCTGGCGCGCGTCGTTCTGGTTCCTGACGGCGGCGGGGATCGCGGTCTTCGCCCTGTGCTGGATCGACCTGCGGGAAACCAACCGCACGCCGTCAAACACCATCGCCGAACAGTTCCGCGCCTATCCCCAGCTGCTGCGATCGGCCCGGTTCTGGGCCTATGCGCTGTGCATGGCGTTCTCGATCGGGGCGTTCTTCGCTTTCCTGGCCGGCGCGCCGCTGGCGGCCAGCGCGGTATTCGACATGTCGCCGGCGACGCTGGGCCTGGTCATGGGCTCGATCACCGTCGGATTCATGCTGGGCAGTTTCCTGTCGGCCCGGTTCGGCCGCCGGTTCTCGTTGAGCTTCACGTTGATCGCGGGGCGCAGCATCGCTGTCGCCGGCCTGCTGGCCGGGCTGGGCCTGTGGGCTGCCGGCATTCATCACGTCGTGGCGCTGTTCGGGCCCTGCATGTTCCTGGGGCTGTCGAACGGCCTGACCATGCCGGCCGCGAACGCGGGCGCGATTTCGGTGCGTCCCAAGCTGACCGGCAGCGCCGCGGGCCTGGCCAGCGCGATCTCGATCGCCGGCGGGGCGCTGATGTCGTGGATCGCGGGCGCCGTGCTGACGCCCGGCAATGCCCGTCATGCCTTCCTGCTGGTCATGCTGGCCGCGGCGGTGCTGGCGCTGCTGGCCGCGATCTGGGCTCGCCATCTGGAACGCGCGGCGGCCCGCTAGGTCGCTATTCCCTTGGTCTTCGATTTCGCGCCGGCCGACCAGCCCAGCGTCGATCCCGCCGCCGCCAGCAGGATCAGCCCGGCACCGGCGACCTGCAGCGGCCCCAGCCGGACGCCGAAGGCCACGAAATCCACCAGGATGGCGACGACGGGGTAGATGAAGGACAGTGCGCCGGTCAGGCTGGTCGGCAGTTTCTGGATCGCGCCATACAGCAGGATGTACATCAGCCCGCTGTGGACGATACCGATGGTGACCAGCGGCGCCCAGCCCGCGGCATCGGCCGGCAGGCTGCCGAAATCGGCCAGCGGCGCCAGCATGACGATGCCGACGGCCAGCTGGATCAGCGCGATCAGATGGGGCGAGACGCCGGTCAGCCGCTTGGTCACGATGGCGGCCAGCGCATAGCAGAACGCCGCCGCCAGGGCCAGGGCGATGCCTACGAGATAGTCGCCGCCGAAACCGGCCTGCGGCTTGCCCTGGACGATCGCCAGCATGCCCAGGAAGGCCAGCGCCAGCCAGCCCAGCGCCGCGCGGGTCGGGCGTTCGCGCAGGAAGATCGTCCCCATGGCGACCAGCATGAAGGGCTGGGTGTTGTAGACCGCCGTGGCGATCGAGATCGAGGCGCGGGGATAGGCGGCGAACAGGAACAGCCAGTTGACGACGATGGCGACGCCGCCCAGCACGGCCAGGCCCAGCTGGCGGGGGGTGATCATGCCGCGGCGGAATAATCCCATGGCGAGGCAGACCAGCATCAGCGTTGCCGCGCCGATCGCGCAGCGCCAGAACACGACATTGAAGACCGACTGTCCGGACAGCACGACGAACAATCCGATCGTGCCGGAAATCAGCATCGCGGCGGTCATTTCGACCGTACCGCGTGCGCGCGCACTCGCCATGTCGGGGCTCCCTTCTGGTTTGGCCCGGATGATAGGAGGTGCGTCCCGGAAGGCACAGGCGTATCCTGAGGATGTGATGCCGAAAGCGTTTTAATAATTAGGTGGATGGACAGATGAGCCTAATCGACAGAGACGCGCTCGATGATGTCGACCGCCGCCTGGTCGAGGCGTTGGCGGCGAATGCCCGGATATCGCTCAAGGAACTGGCCGGGGTCGCGGGGCTGTCCTCGCCCAGCACGTCGGAACGGCTGAAGCGGCTGGAGGATCGCGGCATCATCAGGGCGTTCACGATCGACCTGTCGCCCGAAGCGCTGGGCTATACGCTGCAGGCGATGGTCCGCATCCGCCCGTTGCCCGGCAAGCTGCACATCGTGCAGCGGCTGATCACCGAAATCCCCGAGGTCGTGGAATGCGACAAGGTGACCGGCGAGGATTGCTATATCGTGCGCCTGCATGTGCGCACGATCGGGGAACTGGACAAGATCCTGGACCGCATCGCGGACAAGGCCGAGACCAACACCTCGATCGTCAAGTCGCAGCCGGTCAGGCGGCGTCTTCCGCCGCTGGGCTGAGGCAGGCGTATTCAGATCCGCGGGGCCGCCTCAGTGCGGCAGCACGCGGTCGATGATCGCGGTCATGTCGCCATGCGGGTCCAGCGTGCCATAGGCATGGCCGGTCTCCTCGCCCATGCGGGCCTCGCCGAACAGGGCGCCGATCTGGCCGGGCACGGTCTTGACCAGCTGGGCGGCCTGCAGCGCCATGGCGGTGCGTTCGACCACCATCCGGCTGCGCCCTTCCAGCGAATTGTGGTCGTCGAAGGCGGCCTTCAGCCAGTCGATCTGGCGGTCCAGCGCCCTGTGTTCGCCGCGCACGCCCTGCAGCTCGGCAAACAGCGCCTCGCGCGTTTCGGGTTCGCGGCGCAGGGCCCGCAGCACATCAAGGCATTGCACGTTGCCCGACCCTTCCCAGATCGAATTCAGCGGTGCCTGGCGGTACAGCCGCGGCAGAATGTTTTCCTCGACATAACCGATGCCGCCCAGGCATTCCTGGGCTTCGTTGACGAAACCGGGGGTGCGCTTGCACACCCAGTATTTGCCGATGGCGGTGGCAATGCGGGCAAAGGCCGCCTCGGCCGGGTCGCGTTCGGCGGCGTCGACCGCGCGGGCCACCCGCATCGCCAGGGCCACGGCCGCCTCGCTTTCCAGGGCCAGGTCGGCCAGCACGTTCTGCATCAGCGGCTGGTCGGACAACAGCCGGCCAAAGGCGCTGCGCTGGCGGGTGTGGTGCACCGCCTGGACCAGGGCCTGGCGCATGATCGCCGCCGAACCCAGCATGCAGTCCAGCCGGGTGATCGCCACCATCTCGATGATGACCGGCACGCCGCGGCCTTCCTCGCCGATCAGGAAGGCGGTCGCGCCCTCGAATTCGACCTCGGACGACGCATTGCTCCAGTCGCCCAGCTTGTCCTTGAGCCGCTGGATGCGCACGGCATTCAGCGATCCGTCGGGCAGCACGCGCGGCACCAGGAAACAGCTGAGGCCGCCCACCGCCTGGGCCAGCACCAGATGGGCATCGCACATCGGCGCCGAGAAGAAGAACTTGTGGCCGATCAGTTCGTAAGAGCCGTCGGCCTGGGCATAGGCGCGCGTGGTATTGCGGCGCACGTCCGACCCGCCCTGCTTTTCGGTCATGCCCATGCCGAAGGTGCAGCCGGTCTTCTGGTCGATCGGGGCGGTCTGCGGGTCGTAGTCGGCCTTCATCAGGTGGGGCAGCCATTTGGCCGCAATGGCCGGGCCGTGGCGCAGCGCCGGCACCACCGCATGCGTCATGGTCAGCGGGCAGTTGGTGCCGGAATCGGGCTGGCCGTTCAGGTAGATCAGGGCGGCGCGCACGACATGGGCCCCCGCCTTGTCGGCATGGCGCCACGAGAAATTATGAACGCCCGCCTGCATCGCATGGCGCATCAGCTGGTGATAGGACGGATGGAAGTCGACCTCGTCGATGCGGCGGCCATAGCGGTCGAAGGTCCGCAAGCTCGGCTTGTGCCGGTTGGCCAGGTCGCCCAGCTCCATCATCACGCCGCCGGTGGTCGCGCCATGGGCCGACAGCAGCTCGGCGCCCCAGCTGCCGCCGTTCCGTTCCACGGCGTTGCGCAACGCCGGGTCGGTGTCCCAGGCGTTGTAGGCGCCCAAGGGCAGCGGCTGGTTTTCGACCTGATGGGTGACGAACTGGGCCTTGAGCGACATTGCGCATCCTCCCGGGGATCTGTTAATTACAACATAGTGCTTAAAATGGCTTTTGTGTGTAATATCTAGGATGGTCGCTTACGCCAAGTCAACCCAGGGTCCGCCATGCTGAGCCATGCCCCGCCGCCGCCCTCCGCCCGCCAGCTGTTGCTGCGGTTGCTGGTCGCGGCCGAGACCGGCGAACTGGACGCGGCCGAGGCGATCCGTGCCTGCGCGCTGTTCGGCATTTCGACCAACAATGCGCGCGTGGCGCTGAACCGCCTGATGTCGGCCGGGGTGATCGAGAATACCGGCCGCGGCGCCTGGCGGCTGGGTGCGGCAGGCCGTGCCCTGCGCCGTGACGTCAATGCCTGGCGCGAGGCCGAGGGGCGGGTGCGGCCCTGGGATGGCGGCTGGATCGCGGTACTGACCCATGGGATCAGGCGCAGCGACCGGACCGCGATGCGCGCCCACGAACGGGCGCTGGCCATGCTGGGCCTGCGCCCGCTGGATGACGGGCTCTACGTCCGCCCCGACAACCTGGCGGGCGGGGTTGCGTTTGCGCGGGAACGGCTGCAGGCCCTGGGGCTGGACCGGGCGACGCCGGTATTCGCCGCCAGCGATTTCGACGCCGGCCGGGATGTCAGGGCCCGTGCGCTGTGGGATGGCGCGGGGCTCGAGCACGGCTATCGCCAGGGCTGTGCGATCCTTCAGGAATCGATGGCCCGCTGCGCCGGTCTGCCGCTGGATGTTGCCGCCCGCGATTCGTTCCTGCTGGGCGACCAGGGCATCCGCCAGATCGTCTTCGATCCGATGCTGCCGGCGCCGCTGGTATCGGTCGACGACCGCCGCGCCTTCATCGATGCCGTGCGCCGCTATGACGAGATGGGGCGGCGGATCTGGCGTGACTATCTGGGGGCGCGCGCCGCTGCCTGAGCGCCGCCGGTCAGGCGGGCCTGTCGTCGTCGTGCAGGATGCGTTCGGCCGCGCCGTCCAGGTCGTCGTACTGGCCCGACCGCAGGCACCACAGGAACACGCCCATCCCGGCCAGGCCCATGGCCAGCGCGATCGGCACCAGGAAAAAATACTCGCTCATTTCAACCGCCCCAATCGCATGGCATTGGCCACGACCACCAGCGACGAAACCGACATCGTGACGGCCGCGATCAACGGCGTGATCAGCCCGGCGACCGCGGCGGGCACCGCGATCACGTTGTAGGCCAGGGCCAGCAACAGGTTCTGGCGGGCCAGGTCGCGGGCGCGGCGGGCCGTGGCGACGGCCAGCGGCACCGCGCGCAGATCGTCGCGCAGGAATACCAGATCGGCGGCATTGCGCCCGACATCGGCGGCCGAGGCCGGCGCCATCGATACATCGGCCGCCGCCAGGGCGGGGGCGTCGTTCAGCCCGTCGCCGATCATCAGGACCTTGTGCCCCTCGGCCTGCCGCGACCGGACATGGGCGATCTTGTCCCGCGGTGTCGCGCCGCCGCGATGGGGCAGGGCCAGGGTGGTGGCCAGGGCCTGCACCGTCGCCGGCCGGTCGCCGGACAGGATCTCGGCCCCGATGCCCTGGTCGTGCAGGGCCGCGATCGCCGCGGCGGCGCCGGGCCGCAGATCGTCGGCAAAGGTGAAGGCGGCCAGGGACTGGCCGTCCCGGGCCAGCACCAAGCCGCCCTCGATCCCCACGGCCCAGTCGGCCCGGCCCAGGCGCCAGACCCGGCCGTCGCGGCGGGCTTCCAACCCCATGCCGGGATGTTCGCGCAGGTCGGTGAAGCCGCCCCGGGCGGTACCGGCCGCGGCCAGCGCACGGGAATAGGGATGACGCGAATGGACGGCGAGGCTTGCGGCCAGGTCCAGCACCGCCTGGTCGTGGCGGCTGGTCAGGCGGGGCTGGCCGCGGGTCAGCGTGCCGGTCTTGTCGAACACGGCGTGGTCGGCCGCGGCCAGCCGTTCCAGGGCGGCGCCATCACGGATCATCACGCCGGCCTCGAACAGCCGGCGGGCGGCCACGACCTGGACCATCGGCACGGCCAGCGCCAGGGCGCAGGGACAGGTGATGATCAGCACGGCGATGGCGATCGTCGCGGCCCGATGCAGGTCGCCGCCGGCGGCCAGCCAGCCGGCAAAGGCGGCCAGGGCGGTCAGATGCACGACCGGGGCATAGGCCCGGGCCGCCCGGTCGGCCAGGCGGCGATGGCCGGGTCGGCCGGCCTCGGCCGCCGCCATCATCCGCGCGACCTCGGCCAGGAACGAGGTGTCGGCCCGGGCGGTCGCCGCGATCGCCAGCGGCGCGGTCAGGTTCAGCGTGCCGGCCTGGACCCTGGCGCCGGGTTCGACGGTGCGCGGCATCGCCTCGCCGGATACCAGCGTGCAATCCAGGTCGGAGCGGCCCTCGACGACGCGGCCATCGACCGGCACGCGGTCGCCGGCCGCCAGCATGACGATCATGCCCGGTTCGATGCCGTCGACGGCGACATAGGCCTGGGTGCCGTCGGGCTGGCGCACCATGGCCCCGCGGGCGGCCAGCCGGGCCAGCCCGGCCACCGCATTGCGCGCCCGGTCGCGCATCATCTGGTCCAGCACGCGCCCGATCAGCAGGAAGAACAGCAGCGAGACGGCGGCGTCGAAATAGGCGTGCTCGCCGCGGGTGACGGTTTCATACAGGCTGAGGCCGAAGGCGGCGATGACGCCGACCGAGATCGGCAGGTCCATGCCGGCCTGGCCGCGCCGCAAGCCCGCCCAGGCCGGGCGGAAGAACACCTGCCCGGAATAAAGCAGCGCGGGCAGGCTGATCGCGGCGGCCAGCCAGTGGAAGACATGGCGGGTATCGGCGTCGGCCCCGGCCCAGATCGCCATCGACAGCATCATCACGTTGCCGGCCGAAAACCCGGCGACCGCCAGCGCCAGGATCAGCGGGCGCAAGCTGTGGTCGGGGCCGTCGGCCGCGGCATCCTGCAGATGGGCTTCATATCCCGCCTGGCGGATCGTGTCGGCAAAGGGCGGGGCGGCATCGCCGCGCCAGCGGATGCTGACCCGCCGGGCCGACAGGTTGACGCGCGCCTCGTCGACACCGGGCAGGGCGCGCAGGGCATCCTCGACCACCCGGATGCCGGCGCCGTCGCGGATCGTGGGCAGGGACAGGTCGGTCTGGCGCAGGCCGCCGGCCAGAGGCCGGCTGGCCGCCATCACCTCGTCGCTGCCGCCCGCGCCGAAGTCGGTCGCCGGCAGGCAGCAGGTCATGGCGCGGCGGCCGGCCGGATCGCGCGCCAGGCATGCCAGGTGCCGTGGCCCAGCAGCGGAAAGACGACGATCAGCCCGACGAGGCCGGTGGCCAGGCTGACCAGGAACAGGGCCAGCACGATTGCCCCCCAGGTCAGCATGACCCCCAGATTGTGCCAGACCAGCGCGACGCTCGATCCCATCGCGGTCAGGGCGTCGACACGCCGTTCCAGCAGCATCGGGATCGAGAAGGCCGATATCGCAAACCCGAAACCGGCGAACAGCGCCCCGACGGTGCCGCCGACCAGGGCCATGGCCCAGCCTGTCGGGGTCGTTGCCAGCATGCCGACGACATGGTCCAGCCCGGGGAACGGCCGCAGGCCGAAGAACAGCGCATAGACGATGACCGCCGCCCGCCACCACAGCAGCATGACCAGGCACAGCAGCACGCCGGTGAACAGGACCTGTCCGCCCGACGCCATGCGCACGAACAGCATCGCAGCCAGCGTGACGGGTTCGCCCGCCGCCAGTCGCCGGCTTTTTTCGTAGAGGCCCAGGGCCAGCAGCGGCCCGATCACCATGAAGCCGGCAAAGGCGGGAAACAGAATATAATCCAGCCTGAAGGCGAACAGCCCCCAGACCGTGATCGCCGATACGGCAAAGACCAGCAGGCCGTAGGCCAGGCTGAGGCCCGGCCGGGTCAGGAAATCGCGCCAGCCGGCGCGCAGCCAGGCAAAGGCCGCGCCGGATGGCAGGTGGCGGCTCCAGTCCCGGGCGGGTTTCGTGCGCGGCACGACGGCGGGAATCGTGTCCATGACATCAGCCTCGTGCGGTGGTGACGGGGGCGTCTTGCGGCGTGCAGGCCGATCTCGCCGCGCCGTAACCCGCGCCGGCGCCCGGCCGGACATGATCGACGCAGTCGGGCTGCGAGGTGACCGCGACGTAGACCAGATGGGCATTGGCCCCAACAATGCCCAGAACGCCGGCGGCGACCAAGAGCCAGACGATCCGCCGCGTCATGGCTGGGCCCGGCGCAGATCGGCCAGGTACAGGGCCAGGATCTTGATGTCGACAGGTGGCAGCCTGCCGTCCCAGGATGGCATGTGGCCCTGACGGCCGCCCCAGACGGTGTTGAACAACGATTGCGGGTCGTGGCCGTAGATCCACTGGCCGTCGGTCAGGTCGGGGGCACCCATCGCGGCCAGGCCCTTGCCGTCCTGGCCATGGCAGCTGACGCAGTTGGCGGCGAAGACGGCCTTGCCCGCCTGGATCTGTGCCGCGCTGCCGGCCGGCTGCAGGTTGGCCAGGTTGCGGACATAGGCGACGACGTTGCCGATATCGGCACGCGTCAGGATGCCGTCGCGGCCGAAGGCCAGCATCTGGGACGAGCGGCTGTCGGGGTGGGTCGAATTGATGCCGACCCGGATGGTTTCGGCAAGGGTCGCGGGATCCCCGCCCCACAGCGATGACGGGGCGGTCAGCGTGGGGAAACCCGGCCCCCCGCTGGCGGCCAGGCCGTGGCAGGCGGCGCAATTGTCGCCGAACAGCGTGCGCCCGGTCCGGCGCACGTCGGCCATCAGCACGGGGTCGGCCTGGATCGCGGCGAAATCCCGGTCCCGGATCCGGTCGACCCAGCCGGCGCGGGCGGCGGCACCGGCCGCCACGTCGTGCATGACGATGTCGCGCTGGTCCAGGCCCAGCAGCCCGCGGGTGTAATCGCGGCCCAGCGGCCAGGCCGGCATCAGGATCCAGTAGCCCAGCGAGAACAGCGCCGACAGGATCAGGAAGAACCAGATGGCGCGCGGCACCGGCGTGTTCAGTTCCTTGATGCCGTTCCATTCATGGCCGGTGGTCATCCAGCCCGATTGGGGATCGCGTTCCTCTACCGCCATGGCCGGTCCTCCAACGGTCTATCCTCGTCGTCCAGGATCGCGATGGCGGCTTGATCGAACTTGCGCCGGTTCGCCGGCCAGCAGGCATAGATCACCACGATCGCCGACAGCCCCAGCAGATAGAACAGGCCGAAGGACTTGGCGAACCAGACCATCGTGTCATGCGCGACATCCATCGCCTCAGCCCCCCTCGGCCTGCCGGAAGGCCGCATCGGTCAGCCGCCCGATCGTCTGCAGATAGGCGACCAGGGCATCCATCTCGGTCACCGCGCCGTGGCGCGACGCGGCAAACGGTCTGACGTTCGTCGCCTGGCCGTACCGCGCGACCACCCCCTCGGCGAAGGCCGTGTCGGGCGCGGTCTGGCCATAGGCGTCGGCCGGGGCATGGGCGATCATGTCGTCGGTATAGGGCACGCCGACCGCCCGCAGCGCCTTGAGATGGCGGCCGAGATTGTCGGTGCGCAGTTCGTTGCGGGCCAGCCAGGCATAGGGCGGCATCACCGATTCCGGCACCACGGCGCGCGGGTTGATCAGATGGGCCACGTGCCATTCGTCGGAATATTTGCCGCCGACGCGGGCCAGGTCCGGCCCGGTACGCTTGGACCCCCACAGCATCGGGTGGTCGTATTTCGATTCGACGGCCAGCGAATAGGGGCCGTAGCGTTCGACTTCGTCGCGCAGGGTGCGGATCATCTGCGAATGGCAGGCATAGCAGCCCTCGCGGATGTAGATGTTGCGCCCGGCGATCTCCAGCGGGGTATAGACCCGCATGTCCGGCGCGTCCTCGACCGTCTGGTGGATGGTGAACAGCGGCGCGATCTCGACCAGGCCGCCGACCGAGGCGACGACGATGATGCCCAGCACCAGGCCGATGGCCTTGCGTTCCAGGCGATAGTGGAAACCCAGCATCGCCTTTTATTCCCCCGCCTGCAGGGCCGGGACCGGCTGGTCGACGTCCGGTTCGGCGACGACCCGGGGCGCCGTTCGCACCGTCATCCAGATGTTCCAGAACCCGACGATCGCGCCGATCAGGAACATCAGCCCGCCGACGGCGCGCGCGATGTAGTAGGGCCGCATGGCGACGACCGAGTCGATGAAGGAATAGGCCAGCGTGCCGCTGTCGTTGTAGGTCCGCCACATCAGCCCCTGGATGATGCCGGAATTCCACATCGCCAGCACGTAGACGAGGGTGCCGCCCAGGGCCAGCCAGAAATGGACCTCGATGGCGCGGGCGGAATACATGGCCTGGCGTTTCCACAGCCAGGGCACCAGGGCATAGATCGACCCGAAGGTGATCATCGCCACCCAGCCCAGCGCCCCGACATGGACATGGCCCACGGTCCAGTCGGTGTAATGCGACAGCGAATTGACCGAGCGGATCGCCATGAACGACCCTTCGAAGGTGTTCAGGCCATAGAACACGGCCGCGACCATCATGAAACGCAGCGTGGCGTCGTCGCGCACTTTGCCCCACGCCCCGTTCAGCGTCAGCAGCGCGTTGCCCGCCGATCCCCAGGACGGGATCAGCAGCATCAGGGAAAAGGTCATGCCCAGGGTCTGCACCCACTGGGGCAGGGCGGTGTAGTGCAGGTGGTGGGACCCCGCCCACATGTAGAAGAAGGTGATGCCCCAGAACGAGATGATCGACATCCGGTAGGAAAAGATCGGCCGGCCGGCGCGCTTGGGCAGGTAATAATACATCATCCCCAGGAAGCCCGAGGTCAGGAAGAACGCGACCGCGTTATGGCCGTACCACCATTGCGTCATCGCATCCTGCACGCCCGAGAACAGCGAGTAGCTCTTGGCTTCGCCCAGCGAGATCGGCACGGCCAGGTTGTTGACGATGTGCAGCATCGCCACGACGACGATGAAGGCCAGGTAGTACCAGTTGGCGACATAGATATGCGGCTCGCGCCGACGGGCCAGCGTGCGCAGATAAAGGACCAGATAGGTCACCCACACGATCACCAGCCACAGGTCGACGTACCATTCGGGCTCGGCATATTCCTTGGACTGGGTCACCCCCATCAGGTAACCCGTCACGGCCAGGATGCAGAACAGGTTGTAGCCGAACAGCACGAACAGCGGCGTCAGCTGGTCGGGCAGGCGGGCGCGGCAGGTGCGCTGCATCACGTGGAACGAGGTCGCGATCAGCGCATTGCCGCCGAAACCGAAGATGACGGCGGTGGTGTGCGCCGGTCGGATGCGGCCGAAGGACGACCAGCCGGCATCGAAGGTCAGTTCGGGATAGGCCAGCTGCCAGGCGACCCAGTCGCCGACGAACAGCCCGAACATCGCCCAGCCCATGGCGATGAAGATGCCGATCCGGGAGGGGGTGTCGTAATAGTCGCGCAGGCGGCCCGGGTCGGGCTCGGGGGCAAACCAGCCGGCAGCGACGACGGCGATGCCGGCCAGGCCGAAGGCCAGCACCAGGAAGCCATGGTCGCCGAACGGATCGCCCTGGCCGGCCGCGGCCATGGCAAAACCCGTCATCGCCAGGATGATCAGGATGACGAGCGCGCCCTGGCGCTCGGCCCCGGTAAGTTCTGCAATCATCGCGCCCCCCTTGGGCTGCCCCCGGCAGGGAGGCTTTCGCGAAACGTCAGACTTACCTTAGGCCATTGGAACTAGGTCGCAACCTTTCCTGGAACGGTACCGCAACTTTACGGCTGAATCGTCAAAAACTCGCTTCGGACATACAAACGGCGGTCATGTCGAGGCTTTGCAGCAGCGCCGCCTGCGGCCCGATGCGCGGCAGTTCCCAGCGGAAGAACCAGGCGCAGGCCGCCAGCTTGCCGGCCAGGAAGGCATCGTCCGCCCGGCCGTCTTCGGCCTGCAGGCGGCGGGCGGCAACCGCCTGGACCAGCCAGATCCAGGCGACGACGACATGGCCCAGCATTTCCAGATACACGGCCGAATTGGCCAGCGCCGTGCCTGTGCCGTGGTCCGCGGCCGCGCGTGCCAGCGCCGCGGTGGTCTCGGCCACCAGCTGCCGGGCATCGCGCAAGGCGCGGCCATGGGCCTGCAGTTCCGCGTCCCCCTCGGCGGCGGCAATGGCCTTGTCGATCTCGGCACCCAGCCGGGCCAGGGCGGCGCCGTTGTCGCCCAGCACCTTGCGGCCCAACAGGTCGATCGACTGGATGCCGAAGGTCCCCTCGTGGATCGGGTTCAGCCGGTTGTCGCGGTACAGCCGCTCGACCGGATACTCGCGGGTATAGCCGTAACCGCCATGGACCTGGATCGCCAGGTCGTTGGCGGCCAGCCCCCATTGCGACGGCCAGGACTTGATGATCGGCGTCAGGAAGTCGAGCAGCGCGGCGGCGTCGCGGCGCCCGGCCTCGGTCTCGGCCGTCTCGCTGTCGTCATGCAGGCGGGCGCCGTACAGGCACAGGGCCAGCGCCCCCTCGACATAGGCCTTCTGGGCCAGGAGCATGCGGCGCACGTCGGCATGGCCGATGATCGGGATCGGCGGGGTCGTGGGGTCCTTGTTGTCCAGCGGCCGGCCCTGCGCCCGGGTGCGGGCATAATCGACCGCGACGCGATAGCCGGCATAACCCAGCACGGCGGCCCCCAGGCCCACGCCGATGCGCATCTCGTTCATCATGTGGAACATGCAGGCCAGGCCCTTGTGGGGTTCGCCCAGCAGGTAACCCACCGCCCCGCCGTTCTCGCCGAAGGACAGCATGGTCGAGGTGGTGCCGCGATAGCCCATCTTGTGGATCAGCCCGGCCAGGGCGACGTCGTTGTGCGCGCCCAGCCGGCCGTCGTCGCCGACCAGATAGCGCGGCACGATGAACAGCGAGATGCCGCGGGTACCGGCCGGTGCGCCCTTGATGCGGGCCAGCACCAGATGGACGATGTTTTCGGACAGTTCGTGGAAACCGGCCGAGATGAAGATCTTCGACCCGGTCAGGCGATAGCTGCCGTCGCCGGCCTCGACCGCCTGGGTGCGCAGGTCGGCCAGGCCCGAGCCGGCCTGCGGTTCGGTCAGGGCCATGGTGCCGAAATAGCGCCCGGCCAGCATCGGTTCGAGGAACAGCCGTTTCTGCGCCGGCGTGCCGAACCTGGCGATGACGTTGGTCGCCGCCCGGGTCAGGAACGGATAGCCCGCGGTGCCGACATTGGCGGCGGTGAAGATCGCCGCCGTGGTCTGCGCCACGATCTGGGGCAGTTGCAGCCCGCCATGGTCGGCATCGGCATGGGCGCCCATGAAGCCGGCGGCGACGAAGGCGTCCAGCGCCGCCTTGACCTCGGGGATGATCTCGACCCGGCCATTGACCAGTTCGGGCTCGTTGGCGTCCAGCTTGGCGGCGTGGCTGGCGAAATGTTCGTCGGCCAGGGCGTCGGCGGTATCCAGGATGGCGGTGATCGTTTCGCGCGAATGATCGGCATGGCGCGGCCGCCGGCACAGCGCCTCGGTGTCGAGCACGTCGTAGAGCAGGAAATCGAGGTCGCGGCGGTCGATCACGGGCATCGTCAATCACTCCCCAAAAATTTGCGGGTGAGTGTAGCCGGCCCGGCGATGAAGTCTACCGCGGGGTAACCCGCGCGGCCGGTTTCAGGGCTGGCCCTGCAGCAGCCGCTGGACCAGCGGCGGCAATTGCTCGCCCGCCAGGATGCCCAGCAGCCCCAGCAGGGCGATCAGGGGCGGCGCCGGCGAGCGGACCTGCAGCAGGGAATAGATCACCCCCACCAGCAGGCCGGCGCCCAGCGACAGGACATAGGCTTTCATCGTCCATCCTCCGTTTCGCTGGGCGCGTGGCCGCCTCAGGCCGGCTGCCGCGCGACCGCCTGGGCCCGCTGATAGCTTTCGATCACCGCCGCGTAGTTGGGCGCGGCAAGGGCGTAGAGCGCGGCAAGCTCGGGCGCTTCGGGCCGCGCCCAGGTCCGGTGGACTTCGGACAGCAGGGCATTGGTCGACACCGGCTTGACCCCGCCCTGGACGAAGCGTGCCAGCGAAATGCGCGACGCCATCTCGCTCGGATCGCCCGAGGCATCGAGCACGGCATAGACGTCATGGCCCGCCGCGCGTGCATCCAGGGCCGGAAACATCACACAGACGCTGGTCCAGACGCCGGCCATGACCAGCGTCTTGCGGCCGGTCGCGCGGACCTGCGCGACGAAATCCGCATTGTCCCAGGCATTCACCTCGCCCTTGCGCGGCACATAGACCGCATGCGGGGCGTAGCGTTCGATTTCCGGCATCAGCGGGCCGTTCGTGCCGTTGGGTTCGGACGCCGTGGTGATGACGGGGATGTGGAACAGGCTGGCCAGCTTCGCGATCATCTCGACATTGCGCCGCAGGTCGGCGACGGCGATGTCCCGGACGGTCTGGAACAGGCCCGACTGGTGGTCCAGCAGCAGGATCGCGGTGTCGCCCGGATCCAGCAGCATCCGGCCGCCGCCGGTGGGCAGCACGCTCGGTTTTGCATCGGCCATGATGGCCTCCTCATCTTGCAGGGTGGCGATCAGCGCGTGGGCAGGTTGCGGTCGAGGAAGCTGTTGATCAGCGGCGCCATCTGGTCGAGCCGGTCTTCCAGCGCGAAGTGGCCACTGTCGATCATGTGGAATTCGGCATTGGGCAGATCGCGGCGATAGGGATAGGCGCCTTCGGCCGGGAAGATCTTGTCGTTCTTGCCCCACACGACCAGCGTGGGCGGCTGGCGGGTGCGGAAGAATGCCTGGAATTGCGGATAGAGCGGCACGTTGGTGCGGTAGTCGTAGAGCAGGTCGAGCTGGATATCCTTGTTGCCCGGCCGGTCCAGCAGCGCCTGGTCCTGCACCCAGTTGTCGGGGCTGATGCGCGCCACGTCGCTCATGCCGTCGGTGTACTGGAATTTGGTGACGTCGAGGGTGACCAGATTTGCCAGGGCTTCGCGCTTTTCGCTGGTGCCCGCCGCCCAATAAGCCTTGATCGGCGTCCAGAAGTCGAGCAGCCCTTCCTCGTACGCGTTGCCGTTCTGCACGATCATGGCGCTGACGCGCTCGGGGTGTTTCAGCGCCAGGCGATAGCCCACCGGGGCGCCGTAATCCATCACGTACATCGCGTATTGCCGGGCGCCGATCTGGCCCATCAGCGTGTCGACCATGTCGGCAAACCGGGCGAAGGTGTAGGCGAAGCCCGCACGGTCGGGCGCGTCGCTCTGGCCGTAACCGGGATAGTCGGGCGCGATCACGCGATAGCGGTCGGCCAGCAGCGGGATCAGGTTGCGGAACATGTGCGACGAGGTCGGGAAACCGTGCAGCAGCAGCACGACGGGCCCGTCGGCCGGGCCGGCCTCGCGATAGAAGACCTTCACGCCGTCGACCATGGCATGACGATAGAAGATGGTGGGCGGCGCGGGGCGCTCGACTGCGGCGGCGGGGGCCGCGTGGGTCGGGGGCACGGGCAGCAGGCTGGCGCCCGCAAGCAACGCCAGGGCGATCAATCGTTTCATTTGCATTCTCCAGTTCCGAGGGACGGCCGTGCAGGCACGGCGGCCCGGCATGCGATCCGGGATGCGGAAGATGCTATCGGCTGGCGGCACCGCGGATGGGTTAGGAGAGGTGAAAAGCAGTAAATTGGCAGGCGGCACGACACCGCCATGGCAGCGCGGTATGAAGATTTTCCTTGGATTTGCGCCGCTCGCGGGGCGGCCGGCCCGTCATGCCGCCGGGTTGCGCGGCGCGCCGGGACTGACAATATAGGCGTCGTGCCGATGCGATCGGCGTCCAACCCGATGGGAGCCAGCCCCGTGACCTACGGATTCATGGATATCGCCGCGACGCCCAGCGTGCGGGCCGCGCAGGCGGAAATGGGCGCCGACCATCTGTGGGCCGATTTCAAGGGGGATCGGCCAAGCGACCGTTTCACCGCCGACGAGGCCGCCTTCATCGCCGACCGCGACAGTTTCTACATCGCCTCGGTGTCGGAAACCGGCTGGCCCTATATGCAGCATCGCGGCGGGCCGCGCGGTTTCTTGAAGGTCGTCGACGATCGGACGCTGGCCTTCGCCGACTACCGGGGCAACCGCCAGTACATCAGCACCGGCAATTTCGCCGCCAACGACCGGGCCTGCCTGTTCCTGATGGATTATCCGCGGCAGGCGCGCCTCAAGATCTATGTCCATGTCGAAAAGCTGGCGCTGGACGCCGATCCCGCCCTGACCGAACTGGTGACCGATCATCCCTACAAGGCGCGGTTGGAGCGAGTGTTCCGGCTGCGGCTGGCGGCGTTCGACTGGAACTGCCCGCAGCATATCGTACCGCGCTTCACCGAGCCCGAGATCGCCCAGGCGATCCGCCCGCTGCGCGAGCGGCTGGCCGAACTGGAGGCGGAGAATGCCGAGTTGCGCGCCTGGGTCGGCGGCGGCGGGCCGCCCGCGGGTCAGTAGCTGACGTTGAGGCTGGCGGCCTGGATGGCGTCGTGGATGTAGACGCCCTTGCGCACGATGTCGTCGATGGCGCGGCCCTGCACCAGGTCGATGCCGTGGCGGCGGGCAAACACCAGGCCGACGACGGAATCGCAGCGGGCCAGGATGAAGCGGCAATTGTTCTGGGCCGACAGCATATCCTTGAACGCTCGCAGCTGGTCGCCCTGCAGTTCCAGCAGTTCGGGCGTCCAGAAGATCTTGGCGTGCTGGCACATCATGTCTTCGAAATCGAGCTTGGTGGCCAGATACGGCGTCAGCCCGTCGATGGTGATCTTGAACTCGCGCTCCTGCGCCATCTCGGCGACTTCGCGGTAGATCGACATGTTCTCCAGGAAGTCGATCTTGGAAATCTCGAGGATGACGTTGCCGCGGAACGCCGACGGCAGGCGGTTGTCGAACTTCTCGAAGGTCGACGACATGATCGTCGTCAGGTTCAGGTTGATGCCGATGCGGTGCCCCTGCATGAAGCTCAGGTCCTGGTTCAGGGCCTTGAGCATCGACATGTCGAGGTTCTGGGTGAAGTGGTTGAACAGCCAGCGGTTGGCCGTCAGGTCGAAGTCCGGCGACAGGCGGTCGGCCAGGCTTTTGATCGAGATGTAGAGTTCGTAGTACTCGGCGTAGTTCTCGCCGCTTTTCGAGATGTCCATGATCGCCTGGTTGCGGATCATCGGCGACAGGTCGAAGATCTGCATCGAGCGTTCGATCTTGCTCATTTCCTCGAGCGTGATCGGCGGCTTGTCCGAGGCGGCGGCGCCCTCGGCCTCCATGGAAATCGATTCGATGAAGGCGATCACGTTGATGAAGCTGAACTGCAGCTCCATGATCGTGTAGATCGCATCCTCGTTGTAGATGTTCTTCCGGTCCAGCTTGTTGCGGGCCTGGATGACCGTGCCGATCTTCTCGCAGACATTCTTGACCGAATTCAGCGAGATGCCCTTGTAGATGAACATCACGTCGCCGTTCGAAATCATGAACGTCAGGAACAGCTGCGCGTTGACGGCCACTTCCGGCAGGATCTTCTTCAGGATCTCGGCGGCGTTGTCGTCCTTCTCCTTCAGGCAGGAGAAATGGAAATGCACGATCCGCAGGCCGGCCAACTCGCCTGACGCCTTGCGCAGGAACGACAGCAGCTTCAGGTCGTCGTACTGCTTGGGCCCGACGCCGGCAACGCGCCGTTCTTTCGGCTTCGTCACCCAGTTCGATGGCGTCCGTTGACCACCCATTAAGCTCAGCCTCGCTCCCCAAAGCAGGTTTCTCGCGCTTCGCGAGAATGTTCACCGGCATCGCCAGCCGGTCAACCCCGGATAATTCTACCCGCGTCTAATCTGGACGCGGCCCGTTAATTTTTCCGTAACGATGGACTGGCCGAGACGGGATGGAAACAAGAAAAAGCCCTGCAATCGAAATTGCAGGGCTCTTCAATGATCGGCCGCGGGCCCGAGCCCATGGCGGTACACGTCTTAGTTGAGGCGACCGCGCACGTCGGCGATGGCCTGGTCGGCCACCTGGGCGGCGCGGGGGCCGCTCAGCTCGCTGCGCAGGACCTGTTCGGCGGCGGCGACCGCGAGGTCGACGGCGGCGATGCGGACCTGGCGCAGGGCCTCGGCCTCGGCCTGGGCGATCTTGGCCTCGGCCATGGTCTGGCGGCGGGCGATCGACGCCTTCAGCTCGGCCTCGGCGCTGACCAGCAGGCGCTTGGCCTCGTCCTCGGCCTGGGCGACGATCGCTTCGGCTTCCTTCAGCGCGTTCTGCTGCTTGGCCTGGTATTCGGCCAACAGCTTGACCGCGTCGTCGCGCAGGCGCTTGGCATCGTCCAGGTCCTTGGCGATCTTGGCCGAACGCTCGTCGAGCAGGCCGGCGATCTTGCCCGGAACCTTCAGATACAGCACCAGCCCGATGAACAGGATGAAGCCGATTGCGACCCAGAATGACGGATCATGAAACATCGGCTACCTCACTTGCGGACGGCGTTGGCGACGGCGGCGGCAACCGAGCCCGGCGCCGGCGCCTGGCCGAGCAGACGCTCGACGATGCCGGTGGCGGCGTCGGTCGCGACGCTGTCGATCTTGGCCAGCGCTTCGTCGCGGGCGGCGGCGATCCGGGTTTCGGCCGCGCGGACATCGCCCGCCAGCTTGGCCTCGGTCGCCGAACGCTGTGCCGCGCTGTCGGCGTTCACACGCGTACGGGTATCGGCGGAGATCGCCTGTGCGCGGCTGCGGGCTTGCGCCAGCGCGGCCTCGTACTGGGCGATCACCGCCTCGCTGTCCTTCTTGGACCGTTCGGCGGCTTCGAGGTCGTCGGCAATGCGCTTACGCCGCTCCTCAAGCACCGACTCGACCCGCGGCAGGGCCACATACGCCATCAGGATGTAGAGAATGGCGAAGGTGACGACCAGCCAGAAGATCTGCGGCGGATAATCGGCAAATATGAGTTGCGGCATTCGTGCATCCCCTCGGACGGTTACGCCTTAACGGACGGCCCTACCCGATGACCCAGATGATTAGGTGAAGAGGATGAGGAACGCGATGACGAGGGCGAACAGCGCCACCGCTTCCGTCAGCGCGAAGCCGAGGAGCAGGTTGCCGAACAGCTTGGGGGCAGCGGTCGGGTTGCGCAGGGCGGCACCCAGGAAGCTGCCGAAAATGTTGCCGAGACCAATGCCGACGCCGGCGAGGGCGAGGGTGGCGATACCGGCGCCAATCATCTTAGCGGCTGCGAGATCCATCATGGATTCCTTTCTAAGGGGTACTGTTGGGTTGAAGGACAGCGAGGAAAACTGGTGGTCGGCCCAGGCCGGCCACCCCGGGCGGACTTAGTGCTCGAGGTGGATGGCGTCGGACAGATAGAGGCAGGTCAGGATCGTGAAGACATAGGCCTGCAGGAAGGCGATCAGGATTTCCAGGCCGGTCAGCGCGACGACGAACAACAGCGGCGCCCAGCCGGCGACGAAGCCCAGCGCGACGACGAAGCCCGCGAACACCTTCATCATGGTGTGGCCGGCCAGCATGTTGGCGAACAGACGCAGGGACAGCGAGATCGGGCGCGACAGGTAGGACAGGACCTCGATCGGCACGATCAGCGGGGCCAGCCACATCGGCACGCCCGGCGGCAGGAAATACGAGAAGAAGTGCAGGCCGTGGCGGGCCAGGCCGATCAGCGTGACACCGACGAACACGAACAGCGCCATCGCGAAGGTGACGATGATGTGGCTGGTGGCGGTGAACTGGTAGGGCACCATGCCGAGCATGTTCGAGAACAGGATGAACATGAACAGCGAGAAGATGAACGGGAAGTACTTCTTGCCCTTGGCCCCGATGTTCTCCTGGACCATGCCGGCGATGAATTCATAGGCCAGCTCGGCGGTCGACTGCAGGCGGCCCGGCACCAACGCGCGCCGGCTCATGCCCCAGATCATCAGCGCGGAGATCAGGATCACCACGATCACCATCGACACGCTCGAATTGGTGAACGAGGCGTCGACGGAGCCCATGTCCAGATGGAAATGGCGCTTGATCGTGAATTGCTCGAGAGGGCTGTGTGATTCCGCTGCCACGGCAAGCCGCCTTTCCTAAACCCTTGCGACATGCCGGCGATGGCCCGAAAGCCTGCCGGCCGTTCTTAAGTTTCCCGGGCCCGGCGGCGTCAGTCGCCCTCGGGCCGATCCTCGTTCTCGGCAGCCCGCCCGATGGCGGCCGCCGTCTTGACCGCGTTCCAGATTCCTGTGGCCGCGCCGAGGAGGAGGAACGCAAGCAGAAACCAGGGGCCGGTGCCCAGCCACCGATCCAGAAGCCAGCCGATGCCGAGCCCCGCGATCAGCGCCGCCACCATCTCGACCGTCAGTCGCCAGGCGCGACCGACCGCAGTCCGTTCCAGTTCGCGGCGCCGGGGCGCCGGGGTACTGGCCTGCCGCGCCGCCTTGATGCGGGCGTCGAGGCTTTCGAGCGTCGGCGGCGTTTCGGAAGGGTTGCGGTCGGATGGATGCTGATCGGACATGCCGCCTCGTTCGCGTTCAGGCCCGTGCCCCCACCCGGTCCGGAAATCCCCCCAAAACCAGAGCCCGCTGTCGCACCGAACGTCGAGGCTGAAACCCTGCCAAACGCACGCGCGCCAAGCGTTTTCGGCCGCCGCGGCCACCGAAAGCGCGCGCACCTTAGGTGTGGCTTCCCAGGCTGTCAAGTGCCGTCGAAAGATCATTTTTGTGGTATGGAAGGGGGTATATAACCCATTGAATCAAATATAAAAAGGGCGAAAGTGGCGCGTTTGCAACAGCATTCTGCCACACCCCTTTTCAGCCGGCCGACAGCACGACTCCGTCCGGTCCGTCAAGCCGGTGGAATCGCACACCGAACACGCGGTCCAGGATGTCGGTCTGCAGCAAGCCGGACGGCGGACCCGTAAAGGCTGCCTTGCCGCGATCCAGCACTACCATATCGTCGGCGAAGCGCAGCGCGAGATTCAGGTCGTGGACGACAACCAACGCTGCATGGTCGGCGGCCAGCCGCCGCAACAGCCGCATCAGTGCGATCTGGTGCCCGATATCCAGGCTGGCGGTCGGTTCGTCGGCCAGGAAGGCTTGCGGCCGACCGGCCAGCACCGCGGCGCAGGCGGCCCGCGCCCGTTCGCCCCCCGACAGGGTCGACAGCCGGCGGTCCAGCAGGGTTTCCAGGTCGAAATCGGCGATCAGTGCCGGGGGCGGGGCCAGGTCGGGCGTGCGGCCGGGCAGCCAGCCCACGGCCTGGCCGCGGCCCATGCCCAGCGCCAGCAATGCCCGTACCGTCAGGTCCCAATGGCTGGTGAAATCCTGGGGCAGGTAACCGACGCGGCGGGCGCGGTCGCCGGGGGCGAGGTCGCCAGCCGGGCGGCCGTCGATCGTGACCGTGCCGGCATCGGCGACCAGGACACCGGCCATGATCCTGACTGCGGTCGACTTGCCGGACCCGTTGGGGCCGACCAGGCAGGTCAGCCGGCCTGACGTGATGGCAAGGTCCAGGCTGTCGAGGATCGCCCGGCCGCCCCGTCGCAGCGTCACCCCTTGCAGCGCGACCGTCATGCCCGCCCCCGCCGCCACAGCACCAGCAGGAAGAACGGCGCGCCGATGACAGCGGTCAGCAGGCCCAGCGGGATTTCGGCCGGCGGCAGCAGGGCGCGGGCCAGCCCGTCCATCGCCATCAGCAGCGCGGCGCCGCCGATCGCGGCATGGACCAGCAGCCCGCGATGGGCGGGCCCGGCAATCCAGCGGGCGACATGCGGCACGATCAGCCCGACGAACCCGACCAGTCCGCCCCAGGCGACGGCGACGGCGGTGATTGCCGCCGCGATCAGCACGGCCCGGCCCAGGAACGGGCGGACGGGCAGGCCCATGTTCGCCGCGACCTCGTCGCCCAGGCCCAGCAGGTCCAGGCCGCGGGCCAGGCCCAGCGCCAGGACCAGCGACCCGGATGTCAGCAGGGCCAGCAGGCCCAGGTCGCCCCAGCCGGGGGTCTGGATGCCGCCCAGGGTCCAGCTTAGCACCGCCTGCAGGTTGACGGTTTCGTCCGACAGCGCCAGCAGCAGCAGGCTGCGCAGGGCACCCAGCAGGGCGGCGACGGCGATGCCGACCAGCAGCAACCCGGCGGCATCGACGATGCGGGCCAGCCGCGCCAGGCCGATGACCGCCCAGCTTGCGCCCCAGGCCCCGGCGAAGGCCAGCACCGGCAGGGCCAGCATCTGCGGCAGGGGCAGCGCCACCAGCAGGGCAATTGCCGCACCCACCGCGGCGCCCGGCGCGCTGCCCAGCAGATAGGGTTCGGCCAGCGGGTTGCGGAACACGCCCTGGAAGATCGCGCCGGCCAGGCCCAGCCCGGCACCGACCAGGCCCGCGGCCAGCACCCGCGGCAGGCGCCAGTGCAGGATCAGCTGGCCGAACGGATCGCCCGCATCGGTGACCGCGCGCCACAGCGCCGCCGGCCCCGGCATCTCGGCGCCCAGCAGCAGCCCGGCGGCCGCCCCGGCGGCCAGCAGCAGGAGGGGCAGCAGATGCCTCATGACGGATTCGGATAAAGAATGCGACCCAGCCGCTCGACGCCGTCGATGACGCGTGGGCCCGGGATCAGCAGTTCCGCCCGCGGCACGGCATGGACACGGCCTTCGCGCACCGCGGCGATGCGGTCCCAGCCCGGGCGGCGGCGCAGTTCGGCGGCCTGCGCCTCGGTCCCGGCGACCAGGATGACGTCGGGATCGGCGGCCAGCACGGCTTCGCCCGAAACCTGGGCGATGAAATTGCGGCCGGCAAAGATGCTGTCACCGCCGGCGGCCCGCAGGATGTCGGCGGTATAGGTGCCGTCGCGCACCGTCTGGAAACTGCCGCGTCCCGAGGCCGCGGTTTCCAGATAGACCCGCCGCCGCGGCCGGTCGCCGATGCGCGCCCCGGCGCGCGCCAGCCGGGCCTCCATATCGGCCACGACCGCCTCGGCCCGGTCCGCGGCGCCGATGGCGCGGCCCAGGAAGCGCAGATTGGCGATGATCGAGGCGAGGTCGCGATGATCCAGCACCAGCACCGGCACGCCGATCAGGTCCATCGGCCGCACCAGCTGGTGGGCAGCCTGGCGGGCCGCGGTCATCACCACCAGGTCGGGGGCCAGCCGGGCGATCGCCTCGGCCGAAAACCCCAGCCGCCCGCCGACCTTGGGGCGGTCCAGCACCTCGGGCGGAAAGCGCGTATAGGCTTCGATGCCGACGATGCGCGGCCCGGCACCCAATGCCGCCAGCAGTTCGACGTTGGAGGCGAAGATCGCCACGATCCGTTCGGGCCGCGCCGCGATCGTCACGGCGCGGCCCTGCGCATCGGTCAGCGTTTCGGGGAAGGCGTGGGCGGGCGCCGCCATCAACAACGCCACCGTCATCCCGGCCGCAGCGAAACGGAGAGCCGCATGACGGATGCTCGCCACGTCAGAACTTGACCTGCAGGCCCACCAGGAATTCACGGCCACCCAGGCTGTTGCCGCGGCCGCCGTTCGACGACACCGGGTTCGAGACATAGGGCTGCTTGTCGGTGGCGATGAACAGCGGGTGGTCGTTGACGTCGAACACGTTGTTGACCGCGCCGAACAAGGTCACGCCCTTCATCGGATAGGTGTTGAGGCGCAGGTTGGTGATCCAGAATGCACCCTTGCGATGGACATAACGGTCTGACGGTTCGCCCTGCGGGATCAGCAGCGCTTCCTCGGTATCGTAATAGACCGGGCCGCGCAGGATGCCGAAGGCCCACAGGTCGAAGATGCCGGCCATGCCGACCACACCGCCGATCGAGGCCTGGTATTCATACATGCGTTGCGGCTTGGCGCGATAGGGGCCGGTGGCCGAGCGGTCCCAGCCGTCGTCGGTCATGTCGAAATTCCACGACGCATTGCCGAAGAAGCGCAAGGTCGGCTTGAGCCCGAACTGGCGGCCGGCATCCCATTCGCTTTGCAGTTCCAGCCCGCGCACGGTCAGGTCGCCTGACGCGTTGACATACTGGCTGCGGTTCGAGGTCAGGGCGCGGGTGGTGATGCGGTCGCTGATCCGGTTCTGGAACAGGGCCAGGTCGATGAAGGCGGTGTCGACCGCGACGGTCGCGCCGATTTCCTGCTGGACGTTGTTTTCGGGCTTCAGGCTGGGGTTGCCCAGGGTCTGGCTGCCGCCGACGGCGGTGAAGTCGGAGCCGAGTTCGGTGCCGGTCGGCGCGCGGAACCCCGAGGCGACGCCGCCGCGCAGTTTCAGCCAGGGCATCGCCTGATAGGCGGCGCCGGCCGAATAGGTCACCTTGTTGTAGGTCTGGGTGTTGGTCACCAGCAGCGGCTGGTAGGGCGTGGCTTCCAGCGACTGGCGGCCATAGGACCAGCGCAGCCCGCCGCGCAGGGTCAGCTTGTCGTCGAACAGGCGCTGGACCGCTTCGGAATACAGGCCCAGCGATTCATTGTTCTCGTTGTTGTCGTATGGCGCGACCTGGGTGTTGGCCGCACCCGGCATGGCGATGCGCAGCCGGTTGGAGCGCAGCTTGGCCTGTTCGGCATCCAGGCCGACCAGGATGTCGGTCGAGGTGGTCGGGTGGAATTCCGGCAGCAGCCGCACGCCGAGGGCCTGCAGCTCCCGCTTGTTGTGGTCCCAGCGATAGCCCGGCGCGCCGGTGCGCAGCCGTTCCGACCCCCAGTGGAAATCGTCGACATCGTTGAAGGCATAGGCCTGGGCCGACCAGTTGAACCAGCCGGTGGGCGTGGTGCCCGACCACACCATCTCGATCGACTGGTTGTAGCGGGTGTCCTTGTTGTTGTAGTCCCACTGCGACCCGCGGAAACCGGCGTCATAGATGCCGTCGCTGCGCGCGGTCATCTCGACGCGGTTGTTCTCGCCGAACTGCACGCCCAGGGCGGCCAGCCCGCCATGGCGGTTCCAGCCGGTATTGGTCATCTTGCCCGACGGCGACGACTGGTCGCCGCGGCGCCCGTCATTGGCGCCGGCATACCAGTCGACACTGTCGGCCTTGCCGGCGGTCGAGGCGACCCCTTGCGCCAGCGCCGCCGATCCGGTCTGGGCCATCAGCGAGCTGCCGGCGGTATTGCGGCCGTTGCGGGTGATGATGTTGATGACGCCGCCCATCGCCTGGCTGCCGTAGACGACCGAGGCCGGGCCGCGCACGATCTCGATGCGCGAGACGTCCCAGGGCGACAGCTTCTGCAGGTTGGCGGTACCGGCGCGGCGGCCGTTCATCAGCACCAGCACCTGGCTGCGGAAATCGCGGCCCTGGCCGTCGGTGGCGCCGCCGCGGATGTTGAAGGCGGTCTGGGCGGGCGACCAGTCGTTGAAGAACCCGACGGCGTTTTCCGCCAGCACGCCGGCGATCGACTGGGCCGACGAATTGCGGATGCGGTCTTCGGATATGACCTGGATGGTCGAGGCGACCTGCGACAAGGGTTCGGCGCGACCCGACGCCGTCACCACGATCTCGTTCAGGCGCTGGGGTTCGGCCAGTCCCTGGGCCTCGACCTGGGCAAAGGCGGTTTCAGGCGCCAGCGCGGCTAGGGCGCAGGCGGCGAACAGGCGGTTCTTCATATGTCGGTTTCCCCCGAAACGGTCCAGATCAGAATGGCGCTGCGTTTGCGCACCGCGGCGGCGAAGCCCCCCGCCACCGGATGCAGATGCGGCGCCAGCACGTCGTCCAGCGCCGCCGCATCCCCCAGGCGGTCGCCGTAATGGTCGGTGAAGTAACGGCGCGCCGCCGCCCGGTCGGGGAACAGCGCGCGGAAAGTCCAGTCGACGTCGCGACGCTGCGACGGCTGGTCCTGCGCATTCAGGGCGGCCAGCGTCAGATCGACACCCGGCGTCTCGTCCTCGCCATGCAGATGCGGCGGCAGCAGCCCGGACAGGCAGGGGCCGCGCGGCCCGGCCTGGGCCGGCACCACCCATGCCACGGCACGGCGGGCCAGCCGCCGGCAGGTCTGCAGCAGGGCGCGCGGCCGGTCGGTCGGGCCGGGGATGTTGGCGCACAGCACCACGTCGTGCCGCGCTACCTCGGGCAGAGATTCCCAGCTGGCATCGATCACGCGCGGCCGCACCAGCCCCGGCCCGCGGGCCAGGCGGTCGCGCATATGGGCGTTGGGCTCGACCGCGGTCCAGCGGGCGCCGGGCGCCAGCAGGATGCGGCCGGGCAGGCCCGATCCGGCGCCAAGGTCCAGCAGCGACGCCACCGGCGCCAGCGCGCGGTTCAGCGCGCGGCCGACGGTGTCGGCATAATCGGACCGGTCCAGGCAATCGGCATAGAATCCAGCCGCCGCGTCGGACCAGACGCCGGGCGATCGGCGCATCGCTCCCCCCGCGGGTGATCTGAAATTATGTAATGTTATAACGTTGCAATTCATCAAGCGCAACCCCAGGTCCAAGACGACACGACGGACCGTGCGTGGGATTGGCCGGCATGCGGCGACGCGGTCGCGACGACCGGACGGCACGCAGAATTTTCCGCAAAGGGGAGACTTATACCCAGGCGGACGGCAACCCACGCACAGCGCGCGTCACCGCACCGGAGAGTTCCGTCCCGTCGAGGCACCCCGCCCGACAAGAAGTGACGCCTGCCCGCCGGCAGGTCTCCTGGCTCGTGGGTCTACGTTTCGGGCCGGCCTTCCCGGATCGCTCCAGTGGCCAAGGGTGGTCCGAAACTCGCCACTCACAGTTGCGGGGTCAGCCAGGGCGTCGGCCGCCGATGGCGACCGTCCCTGTTCCCTCTCTCGTCCCTTTCGGGAACCGGCGGTGCGCCATTCATAGTGGGTGGCACCGCCGTGTCAACCCCGGGCAGGGGCCTTCAATAGAACCAGCGGGCCGGCACGGTCACCAGGCTGGGAAACAGGACCATCAGGAACATGACCGCGAATTCGGCGACCATGAACGGCAGGACGCCGCGGGTGACCGCGTCCATGCCGATCCGGCCGACCCCCGCCACGGTGTTCAGCACGACGCCCACCGGCGGGGTGATCAGGCCGATGGCGTTGTTGATCATGAACAGCACGCCGAAATAGACGGGATCGATGCCGGCCGCCTTGACCAGCGGCATCAGCACCGGCGTCAGGATCAGGATGGTCGGCGTCAGGTCCAGGGCGGTGCCCACGATCATGACCAGCACCATGATCGCCAGCATCAGCAAAGTGGGGCTGTTGATCAGCGGTTCCAGCAGGGCGACGACCTCGCCCGGAATGTTGGCGACGGTGATCAGCCAGGCGCTGACCGCGGCGGCGGCCACCAGGAACATGACCACCGCACTGGTCCGCACCGCCCGCACGAACACGGCATAGAGTTCGGAAAGCTTCAGTTCGCGATAGACCACCGTCGAAATGAACAGGGCATAGACGGCCGCGACCACCCCGGCCTCGGTCGGGGTGAAGACGCCCATCTTCAGCCCGGCGATGATGATGACCGGCAGGACCAGCGCCCACAGCGCCTCGCGCAGCGCCGACCACAGGTCGCGCAGCGGCCGGCGCGGCGGCGGCGTGAAACGCTCGCGCCGCGAAATCCACCACCAGGTCGCGCACAGCGTCAGGGCCAGCATGATGCCGGGGAAGATGCCGGCCATGAACAGCCGCGAGATCGACACGTTGGCGGCCACGCCGAACACGACGTAACCGATGCTGGGCGGCAGGACCGGGGCGATGATGCTGGCCGACGCGATCAGCCCGCCCGAACGCGACTTGTCGTAACCTGCCGCCACCATCATCGGCAGCAGCAGCGCCGACAACGCGGCGGCATCCGCGACCGCCGACCCGGACAGGGCGGCCAGCATCAGGGCGGCGAAGATGGTCACGAACCCGAGCCCGCCGCGCACATGGCCGAACATGATCAGGGCCAGGTTGATGATCCGGCGCGACAGCCCGCCGGCATTCATCACTTCGCCGGCCAGCAGGAAGAAGGGGATCGCCAGCAGGGGATAGCTGTCGGCGCCGTGGATCACGTTCTCGGCCAGGATCTGGGCGTCGAACATGTCCAGATGCCACATCAGCGCGGCGCCGCAGACCAGCAGGGCGAAGGCGATCGGAATGCCCAGCGCCATCGCCCCGATCAGCGAGGCGACGAAGACGAAGATGGTCATGCGTGGTCCTCGGTTTCCCGGATGATCACCAGGTCTTCGTCGCGCATCCGGCCGGTGATCAGGCGGAACAGCTCGACCGCCAGGATGACGGCGGCCGACACCGCGAAGACGACGCCGGCGGCATAGAACCAGGCCAGCGATGCGCCGCTGGACGGGGCGCTGACGTTCCAGTTCAGCACGGTCTGTTCCAGCGCCCCGCGAAACAGCAGCCAGCAGACGAACAGCATCAGCAGGTAACCCAGGCCCAGGCACAGCTTCCTGCCGCGCGGTCCCAGCCGCCCGACCAGGAATTCGGTGCCGAGATGGCCGCGGTGGCGCAACGCGACCACGCCCCCCAGGAACGTCGTCCAGACGAACATCCAGCGCGACAGTTCCTCGGTCACCGTGATGCCGCTGTTGAAGGCATAGCGCAGCACGACATTGCCGAAGACCAGCACGACCATCAGGGCCAGCAGGACGACCGTGACGATTTCCAGCAGGCGGCAATAACCTGCGATCAGCCGGTTCATGGCGCCCCCCCGTTCAGGTCGGTTGCGGCCAGGCTGTGGGACAGGCGATAGGTCGCGGCCTGCGGTGCGGCCGCCGCACCCGCCGCGATCAGCGCCGCCGCACCCAGCCGGCCATGCTGGACCAGGCCGACGGCATCGGCGTCATAACCCGACAGCAGCACGATCCAGTCGGCGACGGCGTCGCCGCCGCGGATGCGCTGTTCGGTGGTCTGGGCCAGCGGCGGCGTCTCGGTCCTGAGCAGATGGCCGCCGGTCAGGCCCGGCCGGTCGGGCAGGTCCGACAGGGCCGCCCGGATGTGGCCGCGCAAGCCGTCCTCGCGCCCCGGTGCCGGCGACAGGCGCAGCGTCGCCATGAACTGGCCGATGCCGCCGCCGAAACTGTCCAGCGTGCGGCACTGGCTGCGCACCATGTTGCGGTGATGGGGCATCATCCGTGCCGACCACGGCGTCGGGTCGTTCAACCGCGCCAGATAGCCTGGCGAGGCCAGGGTTTCGTAATCCTGCAGTTCGTACAGGACAAAAAACCCTTCGCCGCCGCCCATCTCGGCCCAGCGGGATCCCCGGCGGAAACCGGGGATCCCCATGCGCTCGGGGAAATGTTCGTGGGAATGCCAGTCTTCGAACGCCGCCCGGACGGGCACGGCGATATCCCACCACATGGCGATGGCGGCCGATCCGAGCAGGGCCATGGCAGGGTTTAGTTCGCGCGCAGGCGGGCCAGTTCGTCGGCCACCTGCTTGACCAGCGGCTCGCCGACCTCGCCGGCGAATTTCTCGACCACCGGCCGCACCTTCTCGCGCATGCGGTCCAGTTCGGCCGCCGACACCTCGTTCACCTGCATCGCCTTGCGCAGGCGATCGACGGCTTCGGCATCCTGGGTCTGCAGCGCCCGGCGCTCCTCGGCCTTGGCGATCTCGGCGGCGTCCTGGATCACCTTGCGGTCTTCCGGCGACAGGGCGTCCCAGGTCTTCCTGCTCATCAGCAGCGGCATGCCGGTATAGAGATGCCGGGTCAGCGACAGGTATTTCTGCACCTCGGCGAACTTGGCGGATTCGATCACGGCGACCGGGTTGTCCTGGCCGTCGATCGCCCGCGATTCCAGCGCCCCGTAGACTTCGCCGAAGCTGAGCGGCACCGGGTTGGCGCCCAGCGCCTTGAACGTCTCGATATAGATCGGCGAGGCGATGACGCGCAGCTTCAGCCCGGCGATGTCCTCGGGCCTGGTGATCGGGCGGCGGCTGTTGGTGATGTTGCGGAACCCCAGGTCCCAGATGCCGAGGCCGACGATCCCCTGGTCATCGAGCTTGGCCAGCAGCGCCCGGGCGATCGGTCCGTCGCTGAGGGCATGGGCTTCGCGCGCATCCCGGAACAGGAAGGGGAAGTCGAAGACCATGAATTCCTTGTTCAGCCCGGCCAGCAGGCCGGTGGCCATCGTCGTGAGGTCCAGCGTGCCGCCCCGCACCGCCGACAGGTTCTGCTGGTCGGTGCCCAGCACGGCATTGGCGAAGATGTTGACCTTCAGCCGGCCGGCGCTTTTCGCCGCGACTTCGTCGGCGAATTTCTGGGCGCCGATGCCGATCGGATGATCCTTGGCCAGGCTGAAGCCGAATTTCAGGGTGCGTTCCTGGGCCTGCGCGCCGAAGGCGGTCGCGATCAGGGCAAGGCCGGTCAGGCAGCCGAGCGCGCGCCGGCTGAACTTCGCATTCTTCATGGTTTCCTCCGTCGGCCGCCGGGCGCTGAACGCGCCTCGTGATGTCCGGCCCCGCTTTGTTGGATAACAATCGAAATGCGGAAAGTCTATCGATTATTGAATGACGTTCAAAATTTGACAGGGTGTGCGACCCTGCCTAGATTGCGGCCCGATGAGCGGTTCTCTCGAAAAATCCCTGGCGGTTCTGGAATATCTGTCGGCGCGGCCTGACGGCGCGGCGCTGGCCGATATCGCCGAGGACCTGGGGCAGTTGCGCAGCGGCTGCCATCGCACGCTGCAGGAACTGGTGCGCTATGGTTATGTGCGGGCCTTGCCCACCAAGGGCGACTACGCGCTGACCACCAAGCTGGCCTCGCTGGGCTTGAGCTTTCTGAGCAAGTCGGGTGTCGTCGACATCGCCCAGCCGATCATCGACCGCCTGGCCCGCGCGACCGAGGAACTGGTGCGGCTGGCCATCGTCGACGGCGAACGGCTGACCCTGGTGGCCAAGGCGCAAGGCGCGCGCTCAGGCCTGCTCTACGATCCCGACATGGGGATCGAACTGCGCCTGTCCTGCAGTGCGGCGGGCCATGCCTGGCTGATGACCCTGACCGAGGAACAGGCGTTGCAGGCGGTGACGCGCCAGGGCTTCGGCCAGCCTGCGCATTTCGGGCCGAAGGCGCCGACCACGATCAAGGCCCTGCTGGCCATGCTGCGCGACAGCGCCAGGCGCGGCTACAGCATGCTGCGCGACGTCTATGCGCCGGGCATGAGCGCGATGGCCGCGCCGGTGCAATCGAATGGGGAAGGGGCCCGCGGCGTCATCATCGTCGCCGGGCCGTCGATGCGCCTGACCGAGGAGCGCATGCTGAAATTCGCCCAGCCGCTGCTGGCCGCGGCCGAGGAACTGGCCCAGGCCGGGCATGCCTCGCCGCTGCTGAAGGGGGCCCGGCTGGGGACCTGGGGCAACCGGCTCGACTGAACCGGCCGCCCGGCGGTCACAGGGTGGTGGTCGCGGTCTCCATCGCGCGCGCCAGGCGCGCGGCGATTTCCCCGATCGGCGTGCTCGATTCGTCGATCATCGTCGCGATCTGGGCGATTGCCGGTTCGACCGCGCTCATGATCAGGATCTCGCCATGCAGGTCCGCGCGGTAGACCATCTCGTGCAATTCGTCGCGCCCGTCCGGGCCGGACGCGGCCAGGATCAGGGCCACGACTTCGCTGCGCGTCAGTTTCGAGACGACGCCGAAACCGATATGCCAGGGCCCCAGCCCGGCAAAGCGTCCGGCAAAGAAGCCGCCGGGCTCGAAGCTTGCCGCCAACCCCTCGTCCATGATGTGCACCTCGGTGCCGGCAAGCATGTCGAAGGCCTTGAGCCCGCCATCGGGATGCGCCGCCCCGGCCTCGTAGACCGAGAAGTCGGCCGTCGGCAGCCGGGCGGCGATCGCCTTGGTCAGCGCATTGTCCCGGCCGGCCTTGGGTGCCAGGCGATCGATCGCCCGCGGCGCATCCGGTTCGTCGGGGCGCGAGAACAGGGCTGCATCCATCAGCAGCACCGCGCCCTGTTCGTCGACGCCTTCTTCTTCGTCCAGGTCCAGCACGTCGTAAGCCTGCGACATGTCCTCGTCGCTCAGGCCGTCGGCGATTTCCTGCAGCACCGCATTGAACGTCTGGCGCAGCGCGGGGTAGCCGCCTTCTGCGATGGTGGCAAGAATGGCATCCTTGGTCATGCGATAGCTTTCAGTTCGGCCGCACCGGCCAGATCGACGGAAACGAGATGGCTGACGCCGCGTTCGGCCATGGTGACGCCGAACAGGCGGTCCATGCGGGCCATCGTCACGGGGTGATGGGTGACGACCAGGTAACGGGTATCGCCGGCCTTGGCCATTTCATCCAGCAGGTCGCACATGCGCTCGACATTGGCGTCGTCCAGCGGGGCGTCGACCTCGTCCAGCACGCAGATCGGCGACGGGTTGGTGCGGAACACGGCAAACAGCAGCGACAGGGCGGTCAGCGCCTGCTCGCCGCCCGACAGCAGCGACATGACCTGCAGCTTCTTGCCCGGGGGCGAGGCCATGATTTCCAGGCCGGCTTCCAGCGGGTCGTCGGATTCGACCAGCTGCAGATGGGCGCTGCCGCCGCCGAACACCTTGGTGAACAATTCCTGGAAATGGCGGTCGACCTGCTTGAAGGCGTCCAGCAGCCGTTCGCGGCCTTCCTTGTTCAGGCTGGAAATGCCCTGGCGCAGGCGGTCGATCGCCGCGATCAGGTCTTCCTTCTCGGTGGT
>Ga0206117_100375_pt1 | contig 53647 bp, 44 predicted proteins | sample 3A5Ametagenome_FD_177997 | JGI IMG/M metagenome (GOLD analysis project Ga0206117, IMG submission 177997) | Enriched microbial communities from leaf-cutter ant dump, University of Wisconsin, Madison, United States - 3A5A | ecosystem: Environmental > Terrestrial > Nest > Insects nest > Nest dump... | reverse complement strand
TTACAAGGTGTGGTGAAAAGAACTCCTTTGGAGTATAACGCAGGACTTTCTTTAAAGTACAATGCCAATATTTATTTGAAGCGAGAGGATTTACAAATTGTACGTTCTTATAAATTACGTGGTGCCTACAACAAAATCAGTGGTTTAAATGCAGATCAATTAAAAAATGGAGTAGTATGTGCTAGTGCCGGAAATCATGCACAGGGCGTAGCTTATTCCTGCAAAAAACTAGGAATTAAAGGCGTGATCTTTATGCCCGAAATTACACCCAAACAAAAAATTACCCAGGTAAATATGTTTGGTGGCGATAGCGTAGAAGTTATTTTGGTAGGTGATACTTTTGATGATTGTTTGAAAGAAGCATTGGCTTACAGCGAAGAAAAATCGGCTACTTTTATTCCTCCATTTGACGACGAAAAAGTAATTGAAGGTCAAGCTACCGTAATGATGGAGATTTATCAGGATCTACCAGAATTGGATGCTATTGTGGTACCAATTGGCGGTGGAGGCTTGGCCTCTGGTGTAACTGCTTACCTACAAACCGTAAAACCTAATGTTAAAGTTTTTGGCGTAGAACCTTTGGGTGCCCCATCCCTAAGTGAAGCCTTAAAACACGGTGGCCCAGTAACGGTAGAAAACATTGAGCGTTTTGTAGATGGTGCAGCCGTAAAAAGAATGGGCTGGATTACCTACAAATATTGCAGCGATTTACTGAGCTCAACCTATTTAATTCCAGAGGGACAAATTTGCACCACCATTTTAAAACTATATAATGAAGACGCTATTGTAGTAGAGCCTGCTGGTGCTTTATCTGTGGCCGCGTTAGAACAGGTAAAAGACCAGATTGTCGGCAAAACGGTAGTATGTATTGTAAGTGGTGGCAATAACGATATTGAGCGTATGCAGGAAATCAAAGAGAAGTCGTTACTTTTCGAAGGATTGAAGCATTACTTTATTGTGCGTTTTCCGCAGCGCCCAGGAGCTTTAAAACTTTTTGTGAACGAGGTTTTAGGCCCACAGGATGACATTACCCGTTTTGAGTTTATCAAAAAAACTAACCGTGAAAACGGGCCTGCTTTAGTAGGAATTGAATTAGCCAAAAAAGAAGATTATGCAGGTATTTTACAACGCTTAAAGGAGTTTAAGTTTGATGTAATTGAACTGAACCAAGACGCAACTTTGTTTGAGTATTTAGTTTAAAATTAGCCACAGATACACAGATGAAAAAATGCTAAATTATCAAATACGTCGTTCAATGCTGCTCTCTCCCTTTTGGGAGAGATGTCCTCAGGACAGAGAGGGTAAAGCTTTTCCATTATTATTTTATACTAACCGATAGGAGACTAATATTGTCTCCTATTTTCGTTTAATACGCTCCAAAAAAATATCCATTCTACTACAAAATCGTGTATCACTCAAAAATAATTATACATTTTTTCTGTTACAGAGCGTCTAAAAAACAGCCCAAAACAATTAAAAACAAAGCTTATTGATTTTTGTTTAGTAAAATTTATTTTTTGGCACACGTCTTACTAAAGTTTTGGCAACAGTTTTGATATAAGCTTAACAACACACAAATGAAACTTGAATTTGAAATATCCTACCCACACAAATAGGAGTTTCGAAACCAAACACAAACCACACACAAGATGAAAAAACTAACCCTACTCCTACTTTGCGTTGCCACACTAGGTTTGGCTTCATGCAAGAAAGACACTTACATCACCCAAGAATTAAAAGCAAAAACATACAACTACGAAATTAAAACGTCAGATTGGAGGAAAAATGCTAATGGAAGCTACACCGCAACATGGCTTAACAAAAAATTTGATGGCATCACACTAGAAGATGAAGGTGTAATGGTTTATTTCGAACACCCAGTAACTGCAAGTAGTTTTATTCAGTTGCCTTACACTTTTAATTATAGCGCCTACAGTTACGAGTTGTTTAATGGTGGAATTAGATTTGATGTACAGGACACTAACAATTTAATGAACAGTGTTGCTCCAAATTATACCATACTTGTAAAGGTTGTAGTAGTTCCTTCGGAATACGAACCTAATTAAACAACAAAGAAATTAAAACTTCAAAACGGCCAATGTTTATAAACATTGGCCGCTTTTATTTTTTGTGCCTTTTCTACTTCTCTCTTCCTCAGCACACCCTATCAAAAGTTCTAATAACCGCCAAAGAACTCTTCCACAAACGTATTCTCCAATCTATAAAAATCAAACGTTTGCGTTCAAAAACACACGAAAAAGTTACACCCCCGTCCATAGTAGGCTATAGCCATGCTAAAAGCATCTATCCTATCAATTGTCATCTGAAAAACATGGCTCATTGCGCAAGCGTTTGCGCTAAGTTTTAACCCAAGCCATACTTTTTCATGCTTTAGATTTGCTAATACTTACTAACCAAACTATTAGCTAAAACCAAACCTTCGTAAACTTATGACCTGAAAATTCTTTTCATTCTAATTAATCTTAGGAATGAATAAATCATTTACCTATACGCTCTCCAATGCTTTCTCCTATCAGTGAAAAACAATACGCAAACAAACCATAAAAATATCCATACAACCATCATTAATAAAAAAACAGACTTGAAACAAACCTTAACCAAAAACCCTGATCGACTTTGAAGCTTCAGACTTCACCAAACTAACTAGTGCATTAAGAACAAAACTTCAGTTCCAATGAAACAAAAAACTAACCAGACAAGAAACAACCAATTGAAGAGATCAAAAGGCGAAAAACCTTTCCATCTCTTTTTTGCTACCATGAAAGTTGCCACGCTCCTTACCGTAGGCATTTCAACTTTCGCCAATGCAAAAAACATTGCTATCCACAAAAATCTAAGCAACACAGAAGAAACGGTAGCTCAACAAGCCATTTCAGGTACCGTTAAAGATGCCAATGGACTTGGCATACCGGGCGTTACCGTAACTGTGAAAGGCACCACCAAAGTCACTTCTACCGATAATGCAGGTAATTTCAGTATACAAGCCAAAACAGGTGATATTTTAGTCATCAACTTTATTGGATATACCACTAAAGAAATAACCGTTACTGGAACTTCTTTGGGAAATATCATCCTTAACGAATCTTCGGAAACTTTAGGCGAACTGGTGGTTGTTGGCTACTCTGTACAGAAAAAAGAGAGCTTGACCGGTTCCTTGAGTACCATTAGCGGAGATAAACTAAAAAACGTGACTTCGCCAAACGTACAAAATTTACTTGCAGGCAAAGCACCAGGATTATTTGTTGCTCCAGGTTCTGGTAGACCAGGAAGCGTGGGTGCAGTAATCATCCGTGGACAGGCTACTTTAGGTGGTACCACAAGCCCGCTTTGGGTGATAGATGGGGTGATAGTAGGCTCAAGCCCAGGCGACATCAATCCTGAAGATATAGAAAATCTAACTGTATTAAAAGATGCTGCTTCCACGGCTATTTACGGTTCACAAGGTGCCAATGGTGTAGTTGTAATTACTACCAAAAGAGCAAAAGCTGGGCAAATGAGCATAGATATCTCTTCCAGAGCTGGTTTAACCACCCTTACCAATGGTAACCTACAAGTAATGAACGGAGCAGAATTATATGATTATTACGCTTCATTTGCCAACGCCAGCACCATTGCATTTCCGCGTTGGAAACCTGAACTACGCAACAGCAATTTCGATTGGTGGGATTTAGCTACAAAACAAGGCTTTAACCAAAACCACAATATTTCAATACAAGGAGGTACCGAAAAACTACAATCATTCCTTTCTGTTGGTTACTATGATGAATCCGGAGCCGTAAAAGGATATAATTACGAACGTTACAACTTTAGATTAAACACCGTTTATAAGCCTTTTCAATGGTTAACAATTAAGCCATCAATTGTAGGTTCTCGTCGTGCCGTTGATGATAAACAATATTCAGTAACCTCTATGTATTCCAATTTACCGTGGGATAGTCCTTATGATGCCAATGGTAATTTAGTACCTCACCGTTCAAGCCTATGGGTAAATAGTGCAAGTACCAATTATCTATATGACCTGCAATGGAATAAATCTGCCAATACCAATTACGAATTCATGGGAAACTTTGATTTTGATATCAAAATCAATAAAAACTTCACCTTTTCATCTGTTAATAATTATAGGTACAACACCTATGCGGGCAGCAGTTACACTGATCCAAGATCTAATGGCGGACAAAGTGTAAACGGACGTGTCACAGACTATAGATCTGAATATACCAGACGTTACACCAACCAAATTTTACGCTACCAAAACTCATGGGGCAAGCATGATTTAAACGCCTTGGCTGGTTATGAGTTTAACGATTATAGCGGCAAAACATTAGACGCTTATGGTACGGGTATTGTACCTGGTTTTGAAGTACTAGATGTAACAGCAAAACCAGAAAGAACCAAAGGAGGAATAAGTGAATGGGCAATGCAATCTTTGTTCTTTAATCCAAACTATACCTATGATGGCAAATATCTTTTACAATTTTCATTCCGTAGAGATGGAGCTTCTAACTTCGGTGTAAAATACGGTAACTTCTTCTCCGTAGGTGGTGGTTGGAACGTCAATCGCGAAAAATGGTTTAAAGTAAACCAGATTAATAATCTTAAACTTCGTGCAGCTTATGGTACCGTGGGTAACCGACCAACTTCTCTATATCCACAATTTGATTTGTACTCTGTAAGTACCTCAGCAAGTTACAATGGAATACCTGGCTTATTAATATCTACACCAGGCAATAAAGACCTTACATGGGAACAAACCTATACCGCTGGTGCGGGCTTAGATCTTGCTGCCTTTAATAATAGGTTAAGATTAAGTTTCGACTATTACGTTAAAAATACCGACAACATTATCACCGGGGTAAGAATTTCTGCTTTGACCGGGGTAACTCAAATGGATCAAAATGTAGGTAAAATGCGAAATAAAGGGATTGAAATAAACCTCGGTGGCGACATTATACGTACCTCTGATCTTAGGTGGAGTTTAGACATCAATCTTGGCCATAACAAAAACAAACTTACTGATATCTATAAAACCAGGAATGCTGACGGCTCCTATTCTGCTAAGGACATTATCCAAGATGATAACTTAGGCGTAGCTGGATCAGCCAGCCGTATATTGAAAATAGGCTTACCTGTAGACACTTACTACCTGAAAGAATGGGCAGGAGTAAACACTACTGATGGAAAACCAATGTGGTACATTGTAACTAGGGATGCCAATGGCAAGGAAACAGCAAGAACCACCACTTCTGACTATAGTAAGGCTACCTTCGAAATATTAGATAAAGCTTCGCCAGATATTTTTGGAGGCATCAACACCTCATTATCTTGGAAAAACTTTGATATGAATGCCGTTTTTGGCTACTCAATTGGTGGTAAAGTTTACAATTATTCACGTCAAGAGTATGATTCTGACGGAACCTACACGGATAGGAACCAGATGAAATTAATGAATGGTTGGAGCAGATGGCAAAAGCCTGGAGATGTTGCTACGCACCCTGTGGCAAGATATAACAACCAGGACAAAGGAAATTTAGTTTCGTCACGCTTTATCGAAAGCAATGACTTCTTTAGGCTACGTTCCCTTGCGCTAGGATACAACTTTAACCTGAAAAAATATAATGTCAAAAATTTAAGAGTTTTCCTAACTGGAGAAAATCTATTTGTTATCACCAAATACTCAGGTGTAGATCCCGAGATACCTACTAGCGATAGCGGAGGTGTGCTTTTCTCTACCGGTCCAGCGGTTTATCCAATGACCAGAAAATTCATGTTAGGACTTAATGTTTCATTCTAAAAAAGATAAAATGAAAAAGATATTAGCGATAATTTTTATTACGATAGCTCTATCATCTTGTAAAATTGATAGAGAACCATACGGATTTGCCAAAGCTGATAACATAGCCAAAGATCCCGAGACCTCCATAGATGCTTTATTAAATGGAACATACGCTCAGCTTAAAGCTTGGTCTGACCCTATGCACCGCTTAGGTGAATATGCAGGTGATAACATCATGATCAGAGGTTCATCAACAGATGCTTTTTACGAATTTATTTCCTTTGCCCGCACACCAAATAACGGACGGTTATCTACCTTTTGGGATAGCGGTTACAAAGCCATTGCACAAGCTTCAAATATTATCAATATGATTCCGCAAGGTAAAAGTGCTGCAATTGATAGCAAATTGGGCGAGTGTTATTATATCCGTGGAATGATGTATTTCTACTTGGTTCGTGCCTTTGGTCGTCCTTACTATCAAAATCCAGAAACTAATTTGGGAGTGCCTATTGTAAACGGAACCCCACCGGACATTAAGAACGCAACTTTGCCAGATAGATCAACGGTAAAAGCAACTTATGAACAAGCCATTGCAGATCTAAAAAAAGCGGAAGAGTTAATTTCAGTAAATAAAGGGCCAATTTTTGCTTCTAAAGCAGCAGCTCAAGCTATGCTTTCAAGAGTATATCTTTACATGAGCGGGACTTATGACAATCCTAACCAAACTTATGCGCAACTTGCTGTAGATTATGCAAACAAAGTAATCAATGCTTCAGGAACCTACAGCCTATTGCCAAGGGCTCAGTTCATGAAATACAATACTTTTACTCCAGAAAACAACAAGGAAACCATCTTTGCAATTAAACGCGTGGCTTCGGAGTTCTCTGGTTTCGACCACTACTACGGAGTAGGCGGTATGTATTCTAACATTGGTGGTATGGGCTGGGGCGAAATGTATGCCAGTGCAAAATATATCGACCTCCTTAATGAAACAGGAAGAAATGACTGGAGACCAGACAGCTACAAAATAGTAGATGCCAGAGCTGCTTTTATTGAACCTACTTATTCCAAAACTTCTACAGGAGCATACACCGAAGTATTTAGGTTTATTAAAGATGATGTGAGTAATACGGTAAACTATGTACAGTTAACAACAACCCGTAACGGCGGCACCATTACCTGTGCCGAAGGAACAGCCACCTACACCCTTACCGCTGTTGATGCTACACAGGGCATTTACTCCATTAACTATAAAGATGGTAAAACCTATAAAGGATATATTGATTACTTCATTACATTAAATCGCGTTTATCCTCAATTTTACATTGTAAAATGCTCTAGAGAAGGAGAAGACTCTCAATTACATTCACCAGTAATTAGCAGATTGGGCGAGGTTTATTTGAACAGAGCGGAAGCCTATGCCAAATTACAAAACTATGGCTCAGCACTTAATGATTTGAATACCATCAGAGAGCGTTCTATCGTTAATGGCAGTTATACATCTTTAAATGCTACCAATGCAGGTGATAGAATTGATAAAGAAAGACAATTAGAATTGGCCTATCAAGCAGAGCGTAGTTTTGATGTTTTCAGAAATGGGAAGCCACTTACACGTGCCTATCCTGGACCTCAAAATCAAACAACGAGCATAGCCGCTACCGACTTTAGAGTAGTTTATTACATTCCTCAAAGTGCCATTAACTCATACCCAGGAAAGCTCACTCAAAACCCAACTCAATAAAAATGTAGTCGAAGCCACAGATGCACAGATAAAATGGTTGATCAATCAGCATAAAATTTGCTAAGTAGTTTCTTAGAAAATCAGTGCATCTGTGGTTAATTAATAAATAATAGTGTTAAAATTCCAGAAAGCGACCAATGTTTACATAAACTTGGTCGTTTTTTTTATGTTCGCCACTATTCAATTGCAAAGCCCTAATGTAAACACCATTTCTTTCCAAAAGCAATTCATCATAAAAACCCTTATAGTAAATATCTCTTACATTAAATTTCTTGGCCGACCAACTTGCTTTTAACTCTATCCATTCCGGATAAAAACAAACTTGCTCCTTGCTTACCTTAAGCTCTAATTGTTGTGCTTCTTGTTTAGAAAGTACCACTGCATTACCTAGCATTTTAGCGGTATAAGTACTTGTTGGATGATTGTATACCTCTCTCGGTTTACCTTCCTGTTGTAGTTTTCCTTCTTTCAAGATCACCAAACGATCCGCCATAAACAAACCATCCGTAGCGTCATGTGAAACCATGATGATGGTAAGCCCAGTTTCTTTAGATAAACGCTTGATATCCGCCCGTAACTGATTTTTTAAAATAGCATCCACTTGCGAAAAAGGCTCATCAAGCAATAACACTTTGGTATCGCTCACTAAAGCCTTAGCAATAGCTACTCGCTGCTGCTCTCCCCCGCTCAATTCAATAATCTTTTTGTTTCTTAGGGCCGTAATACGCAAATGCTCCATTACCTCCATGGTTTTTTGCTGCTTTAACGCCACATTGGTGTTTGAAAGCATGGAAGCAATATTATCGTAAACCTTGGCATAAATGTTCAATGAAAAATCCTGCGTCACCATTTTCATATCGGCATGACCAGGAATAAGCTGCTCATCTGGGCCCTTTACACGCTTTCCATTAAATAGTACCTCACCATCATCTACTTTCAATAAACCGTAAATAGATTTTAACAAGGTGGATTTACCACTGCCACTTTCGCCAATAATGGCAACAATTTCGCCTGCTTGAATATCAAAACTAACGTCAGAAATACCTGATAACTGATCGGATTGGTGTTGCTTAGTTAAGTTTTTAACACTAATGATGATTTCGTTCACGTCGGTAAAGATAAAGCTTTTGATTTATGAAGTACGATTTTAGGTTTACGATTTGAAACCAATTGTTGAATTATAGATACCTTATAAAAAGCGACAAAAAAAATCCCGTCTCTATATTAGAAACGGGATTGATTTCATTTGTGTGTGTGTATTTTTATTCAAAACATTAAGCATAGTTAAGACTTAATGTCTCTTAATGTTTAATTCAAGCCAAACGTTAAACCAAATGACATGCTTTTCAATCCTTTTTGTGCATCAGTATCAAACATATCGTTGGCATTGTATTTAGCAAATAAACCTAAACCTCCGTAGCCAATTCTTACAGTACCTCCATAACGGAATGGTGCAAAATGGTAATCGTCTTTAATTTTCACCTTACCAAATTCATCGCTGATTTGTTTAACCTTTCCTCCCAATAAAAATCCTATTTCAGGTCCAATTACAAATCTAAAGCGCTTGCCATGGTTATTCTCTTTGGTTCTAAACTCAAAATTCAATGGAACGTGAACATAGCTACTAGAGAAACGGTTTTTGCTAAAAATCACGTCTTCTTCTTTATATTCTAAAGTTGGTTTGTTTTTTTGGATGGTAATATCTCTATCTAAACGGATATGTGTCCAATCAAAACCACCTGCCAAATAAATTTTAAAGTGGTTGCTAAACCTATAGCCAAACTGCAAAACATCAAAAGATAGTGTACTGGTTTTCCAAGGTTTATAATCTAGAAAGTCGTTAGCTCCCGACAAGGTGAAACTGCCATTATCAATTAACTTGGCCAAACCAATATCCAATCGTGTAAAGGTAATACCACCCACAAAACGGCCTTTACTCTGGTCAACTTTGCCTGTACTATCTTTCTTCTCCCCTATGGTAATGCCAACACCATAGTTAATTTCAAATTTCTTGCGTTTAACGCTATCCTTAACCTCTTGCGCTTTTAAACTTCCCGCTGCGATAAAAGTAAGTCCACTTACCAATACTGCTTTTAAAATTAGATGTTTCATTTGTGTGTGTTTATATTGTTGTAAGGTTGGAAAGTTGTAAGATCAAAAGGTTAAACCATCTTATCAATCTCAAAATCCTATTCCTATTTATTATTTTTCTTGTTCAATTTAACAAATCCGATGTTTAATCCAATAATCGAGGAATTGTCATCATCATCCGTATTAAACTTAATGAGCTTTTTATCTCGCTTATCTACTTTTTCAACCACATAGTTGATCAAATCGCCCATGTTACGGATTCCTTTTTTATTTGTTTCAGCAGCTTGCTCGGGAGTATCATCATCAGTTAAATTTCCCAAGTTAGCCATCATTGCTCCATTGTTGTTGTCCGAAGCCGTATTCACTACTGGAACCACGTTTGCTGTATTGGTTACATCCAAGGTTTTAACTTCAGCTCGTTTAATAGGTAGATGCTCATTTGAAGTAGATGGTTGCACGGAGGCAATAATATTTTTTTGATCCTCTACCAATTGCGCCACAGCCTCTGCTGGCACTTCCCTTTTAGCAAGGTTACGGCTAGCTACCGTATGTACTGTAGGCCTAGCAGCAGGTGCAGTGTCCATAGTAGTTTCCACCACAGCCGAAACTGGGTGCTCTACCGCTGGTTGTACTGCTGCTACCTCTACCGTTGAACCTTGCAGATAAATCTTTTCTCCACTTTGCGTAAACATCATCACCGATGCCACTACGGCTACACTAGCAGCGGCCACCCACATTAATGGGAACTTACGTTTTGGCTTAGGTGCCAGTTTCCCCTCAATATTGGCCCATAAATTTGCTGAAGGCTCAACCTCAGCGTTCATAAATTTGTCTCTAAACAAATTATCAAAGTCATTATCCGGCATGTGTTGCATAACCAAAGCCCTCCAATTTTAAAATTTCTTGTTGTAAAATCGCCCTAGCTCTCGAAAGCTGCGATTTGCTTGCTCCTTCTGTAATCCCTAACGTTTCGGCAATTTCTTTGTGTGAATAGCCTTCAATCACGTACATATTGAACACCATTCTGTAACCATCAGCTAGCTTTTGTATCACCTTCATCAAATCCTGCATCCCCAAACTGCTAAAATCAAAACCACTCGATGGTTGTTCATAAGCATCTTCAATAGGCACTACATTTAATGAGCGTAAATTTTTGCGATAACTTTCAATGGCGGTATTTACCATAATGCGGCGTATCCATCCTTCAAAAGACCCTTCACCTTTAAACTCCTTCACCTTTTGAAAAATCTTTACATAGCCCATTTGCAATACGTCCTCGGCCTCCATCCTATCTTTAGCATAGCGCATACAAACCGCCAACATTTTCGATGCAGTTTGCCTATAGAGCATTTCCTGCATCTGCCTGTTGCCGGCCTTACAACCTTCCATCAGTTCGTCTAACGTATATATTTTAGCCACCTTCATTTGTTCGCTTGCTAAAAGGTAGATGTGAGTTTCTAACCAAAGGTTGCAAGCACGTTAAAAAATATTTTCTTTTCAGGGGAGATGTGGCTATACCACCATTGGGTGTAGCACTTTTTTGTTTTTCGAAAAGCAAAAATAGAAGTTCTTTGATTATTTCAACCTCGCTTTTGTTACAATCTTTTTGTTTAACGTTTCTTAACAGACCTCATAGGTTTATGAGTATGGTGCAAATTAAACCGATGAAGTTTTTGGAGGTAGGAAAAACAAAAAGGATTTCCATATCATCGGTTTAGTTAACTTAATCAGTAAGACCGAAAAGTCCGTAACGATAGCTTTCCGTCTTCCCGTCTCCAGGCTATTTCATTCCACCTTACTTTTAGCTAACTTTAAGTAAATCAAAAACTAAGAACTAAACTGATGAAAATTGTAAAACTAATTTTATGCGTGCTATTTGGACTGATGTTCATTAACGCAGGGCTCGACAAGTTTTTCCACTACATGCCCGTACCAAAAATGGAAGGTGAAATTTTAGCCGTAGGAATGGCTATGGGCACTATTAAATGGCTACTACCTTTAGTTGCTACCATCGAATTGATAGGGGGTTTATTATTTGCTATCCCAAAAACACGTGCGCTTGGAGCCATTGTTATTTTACCTGTCATGGTAGGTATCATTCTACACAATGCCACTTACATGCCCGAAGGTTTAGCTATTGCGGGCCCAATGCTATTGATTAACCTTTGGATTATTTTTGACAACTGGGGCAAATACAAGCCAATGGTCAACTAATTAAAAATACCTTAAGACTTACGAAGTTTTATAAATAAACAACAGACTTACGAAGTTTTTGAAACTTCGTAAGTCTAATAAAATCTTTACTCAATATTAACAGGTCTGTTTTTCGGGTACTTCACCTGATATTTAAGGTCTAGTTTTTTCTGTTCATTAGGCTGCAACAAAAACTGCCAAATCAATTTACCAGTAACTTCATCCAATTTAGCTTTTGAAAGCTCCTGCTTTTCTACACTAATATCATTATTGGTAGCTACCGGAATTTGGTCTTCTATCGTCAGATTTATGGCTTGGCTCTTCCTGTTTTTAACTTCAATTATAAAATGCCTGCTATCTTTTTGCGATGAACCAATAAACTGTCTTTCTGTATATCCTTTCTGTTTTTCACGTTTTACCGAAACGTTTTTATCAACCCCTAAAGATATGGTCAGTGTATCCGCTTGCTGCACATCCAACAAGGTTTTGCCCAAATAAGTACCTTCAAAGAAGATATTGGCTTCACCACTGATCAAATTAATGTCATTAAAATCAGTGATTTTGGCAGTTAAGAAAGCGTCAGCAGATACTTTTGGAACAGTATAGTATTCATAGTCCGCTTTAAAGTCGTAGTTACCAATATCTACTGCAGCCTGCTTGCCATCACTCAAAATAGTATAAGGCATTTTAATCTCAAAACTAACATTGGTTTGCTTTTCAACGCTTGCCACTTCCAATGGAACCGAAGAAATTGAATTTGCTCCTCTAATACGAACTTGAGTGCCAGCGACGCTCCCCCCTAAAGCATCGTATCTTTTTTTATCATTAGATACCACCACTTCCTGCAAAAGCTTGACATCTGCCTTCAACCTCACATTTAACTGTCCGTTAGCGGCGCTCAATTCCTGCGAGTCATAACCGATATAAGAAAACTCCAATTTATTTGCACCAGCAGGCATTTGAATGGAATAATTACCATCTGGATCGGTCACCGTACCTACCGATGAATTTTTAACTCTTATCGCAACTCCAGGTAAGGCGGTGTTATCAGTATCATCTACCACTTTACCTTTTACCAAATTTGAAGTAGCCGATGCGGGATTAAAAAGTGAATATCCAGCACTTAAATAACCCAATAAATAAGGCGGTAATTTTGGCTTTTCATTATTACTAGATGGATTTCCAGAAGACAAAGTTAACTTTACATTTCTCCAATCTTCCCCTGAATTTTGGCTCACATTGGCCTTATACACCAGTTGGATTGGGCTAGCAACATCAATGGCTCTAATGTCGTAGCTTGGATACCAGCTGGCATTTTTCACCAGGTAAGTTAAGGTAAATTTACCCTTGGTAGCCGTTTTGGCAGAAACCTTAACCACTACATCACTCGCGTTGCCAATCGGCTTACCATCTACCTCAGCAATTTGTCTGTTTAACTTATTGAGCTGTTCCTGTAGCTGATTGATTTCTTTTTCAATAGAAATCTGCTTAGCCTTAGCTTCGCTCAAACGTTGTTTCTGAAAATCCAATGCCGCTTTAAGTTTAACCAAATCGTAATTTACATTTGGTCCCATTACCGTTTGGTTCTTCATCAACATTTCCTCTTCAGATTTATAAACGGCAATATCATTTCTCAAGGCAATTATCTTATCCGCAATTCCTTCCGCTTTGGTTTCTAGTGCTAATTTTTGCTCTGACTTCTTCTTTTCTAACAAAAAATTATTTTGGCGTGTAACCGATAGAATGGTAAAGTTCCCTTCGCCCTTAGCTTGTAAACTTTGGGTTTCGATACTGGAAGAAAGTCCCGAAAAGACAAGTAAGCTTACTCCTTGAGGCAATTCCACCAAGTCTGATTGACGTAGTACCTGCGCTCCGTTCATGAACACCGTAACACCGGAGATTTTAGAATTTAAATTGATTTGATTGTCTTGCGCAAAAACTGCGAAATGAATGAAGAGCAGTAATGCAAATAGTAGTTTCTTTCCCATGTTTAACGAATTTATACTACCATGATGCAGGACTCCCCGAATTTGCATAACGTTCAACAAAAAAGCATCATTTTTTAGTATACCAACCCTTTAAGACTTACGAAGTCTTGAAACGGCAAAGCCCTCAACTACTTTAAGACTTACGAAGTTTAAAAAACTTCGTAAGTCTAGCCTAATCCGTGCATAAAAAAAAGCATCATTTTTTAGAATGATGCTTTTAAAACTTTTGTCGTTGCGAAGTATGAGGTTATTCCCTAATGGATACCTTTAAAAATTCTGCTCCATCTAATTTTGTTAAAGAACGAACCTTCACTATCTAGGCTCATCCAAATAAACAACGCCTTACCAACAATATGGTCTTCAGGCAAAAAGCCCCAATAGCGTGAATCTATAGAATTATGCCTATTATCCCCCATCATCCAATAATAGTTCATTTTAAAAGTATAAGATTTAGCAATTTTATTGTTGATATACCATTCGTTGCCCCTTTTTTCAACCTTATTTCCTTCATAAGTTCTTATTGCCCTATAATATATCGGCATTGTTAAACTGTCAAGCTTTACCGTCCACCCTTTTTGGGGAATAACTACTGGACCGAAGTTATCTACATTCCATTTATAATTTTTATCATTTGGAAATAGATCATCATCCTCTTCTTTGGACTTCACCTCAAGTGATACGGCTTCTACAAAATCATACCTTTTCAACTCCTTAGCCATTTCAGCCGTTGCGTTAGCTATATATTGCCTTTCATCCAATTGTATCAGTTCACCTGTTTTAATCCCCAAGTCCTCTAATACTTTTAGGTTAACATCAGCAGTTTTGAATCGGATTCTATAAGGCATTTGTGCGGTATTGCTAAAAACGGAAATCTTTCCATTAACACTTACAATTCCATTTTTAGAACTCACTGTATCTCCAGCAATTCCTATACATCTCTTAATAATATTTTCTCTTTTATCAACAGGCCTTGAGGTAATGTGATATTGCTCATTAACCGATTTCCAACCAGACTCCCTAATTAATTTATAATAGCTTATCTCTTGATTTTCGAGAGCTACAGTATCGCCAACGGGAAGATTAAATACAACTACATCGTTACGCTTGACATCCTGAAAACCAGGCAGTCTTCTGTATTTCCATTGTACGCCATCCCAATAGGCCTTTGTACCAATTAGAGGCATGGTATGATGAGCAAACGGAAAAGCTACAGGTGTCATGGGTACACGAGCCCCATAGTTTACCTTACTTACAAAAAGAAAATCGCCCACCAAGAGCGAACGTTCCATAGAACCAGAGGGGATGGTATAGGCTTCAATAAAAAACACACGGATAATGGTTGCGGCCACTACTGCAAAAACAATAGCATCAACCCATTCACGAGTTCTGGTTTTCTTTTTTTTAGGCTGATTGGAATCCTTTTTCTTTTGCCAAAATTTCAAATTCATAACGGTAGTTTAATTCTCTATTAGAGCGTGTTAGGTACTTTTTGTTACAAGCGAAACTCGTTTTGAAAAATCTCTGCACGGATGATTAAAAGATATTAAGACTTACGAAGATTCGAAACGGCGAAGCCCTCAACTCCTTCAAGACTTACGAAGTTTTTTAAACTTCGTAAGTCTAACCTAAATTCAGTGCATAAAAAAAGCATCATTTTAAAAAATGATGCTTTTAAAACTTTCGCGGTTGCGAAGTATAAGGTTATTGTCTAATGGATGCCTTTAAAAATTCTGCTCCATCTAATTTTGTTAAAGAATGAACCTTCACCGTCCAAGCTTAACCAAATAAATAGTGCTTTACCCACAATATGGTCTTCAGGAACAAAGCCCCAATAGCGAGAATCGGCAGAAGCATGACGGTTATCACCCATCATCCAATAGTAATTCATTTTAAAAGTATAAGTAGTCGCTTTTTGGCCATTTAACATCCAATCATTTCCTACTTTTTCTAATTTATTTCCTTCGTAAATACGGATAGCTCTCTCATACAAAGGCATATTTAAACTATCTAACTTAACTGTCCATCCTTTTTTAGGTACTACAAATGGTCCATAGTTATCCAAATTCCACTTTCTGTTCTTATCATGAGGAAAAATCAACGGATCAAATTCATCTGCTGGGGTCAATTCTTCTGTCACTGATTTCACGTAAGTAGATTTTTTTAATTCCTTAATCAAATCTGGCGTTCCTTCAAATCTAAAAACGGTTGGCAATGCTGTAGCTCCAATTTTAAAACCCATATCTTCAAAAAGCTTCAAATTCACTTCCGAAGTATTGAACTCCACATTATATCCAAAACCTCCAGTACCTACTAAAGGCGATGGTGTGCCATTTACCACAGCCAAACCATTTCTCATCGCAATGGTATCACCAGCAATGGCAATACAACGCTTAATAAAATTCTCACGCTTGTCAACAGGTCTGCTTACTACATGAAACTGCGACCAGATTGACTCCCTACTTTCGCCCCTTAATTGCATTTGGTAGTAGTTATCATCTTGCCTCTCTAGCACTACAGTATCTCCCTCTGGAAAATTAAAAACTACGACATCATTACGTTTGATATCCTGAAAACCAGGTAATCTTCTGTATTTCCATTGTACGCCATCCCAATAAGCCTTGGTGCCAAAAATTGGCATGGTGTGATGAGCAAAAGGGAATGCAACGGGTGTCATTGGCACACGAGCACCATAATTCACTTTACTTACAAAAAGGAAATCGCCAACTAAAAGTGAGCGTTCCATTGAGCCAGAAGGAATGGTGTAGGCCTCAATAAAAAATACACGGATGATAGTTGCCGCCACTACTGCAAATACAATGGCATCAACCCATTCTCTCGTTTTTGTTTTTTTCTTTTTAGGCTTATCTGAATCTTTTCTTTTTTGCCAGAATTTCCAATTCATTGCTTAATCTTTAAAATTAAATATATCAGCTATGCTGTAAAAACCTTTTTTATTTTGCAGCCACTCTGCGGCTACTACTGCACCTAAAGCAAAACCTGCCCTACTATGTGCAGTGTGTTTAATTTCAATATCGTCAACCTCCGAACTGTAAACCACCGTATGCGTTCCAGGTACATTCTCTATCCTAAGCGATTCAATAAGGAGTTGATCATTTTTTAGCTTTTCCGAAATTGGTGTTCCTTCCAATTCATTAACCCACTCCTTTTTTGCATCTATCTCTTCAATAATCCCTTCGGCAAGTGTCATTGCAGTACCGCTCGGGGCATCTAACTTTTGGGTATGGTGTATTTCTTCCACCTGTACTTCATAAGCCGGATAATTGTTCATCAACTTAGCCAATACTTTATTCAAATGGAAAAAGATATTGACCCCGATGCTAAAGTTAGAGCCGTAAAGCAAAGTATTGTTACTGGCTTCACAATCATTCTTAATTCGCTGCAATTCTCCGTACCAACCTGTAGTGCCCACTACTACCGGCACATTGGCTTCAAAACATTTATAAATATTATCTACAGCGGCATGTGGCGCACTAAAGTCAATGGCTACATCTGCCTTCTCTAAATTTTCTACGGTAAAATCATCTAGATTTTCTATTCCTATTTTAAGCACAATTTCGTGCCCTCTCTCGATGGAAAAGCGTTCGATAATTTGGCCCATTTTGCCATAACCTAAAAGCGCTATCTTCATAATTTAAGCGTAAGTTTTAATGCCGGCACAATATTAAGGCCGTACATGGTGTTTGTGTTGATAATGGAAGGCGATAACTTGATAGATAAGCTCTCGTCAACATTGAAATATTTTAAACGAGCGGTTACATAGGCATCTAAAACGTTCAGTCCATACAAACCCACCAAGGAAATCAGTACTACTTCTCGGTTACGCTTGTAAATGCCCTTTGCTAAAGTAAGTCCGTTAACATCATATTGGCCTAAACCATTTTCGGGGTTTTCTCGGCCATTTATCTGGCGATACTGAAGCTCCCGTAAAAATAGTTTGTAATTATTGTTATTATCGATATATGACATGACCAACATGGTTCCTCCTGCATAGATAGCCGCAATTTTACCAATAAGATAAATTTTTTGACCAATCCTCTTGCCTTCAGTCCTGCCATTTTTCACATCATCTACCACCAAGCCATAATTATACATCTGCCCAAGTCCAGGGAACATTAATGACCGGTAAACTGCTTTTTTCCCTGCTATTTTGCCTTGGTTAACATATTTTGCAGGAGCAATGGTGTCTAGTTTAGCTGTAGTATCTTGCTTTACAGGGCTCGCAGGTTTTTGCGCATTTGCCTGAGCAAATGCGAAACAAAGGATTACAGAAAGCAATAATGCTCGCATTACCAATCTAACAGTTCTAAAATTCGATTAAGATCTTCGTTGCTTACAAAAGGAATTTCAATGGCTCCTTTGCCATTGTCTTTTACCTTAAGCTTAACGTTTGAGGCAAATTTTGATGCCAAATCATTCTGTAGCTTTTGGTATTCAAAAGAAACAGCTTCAACTTTAACTGGCGCTTTAACTTGCACCTGGTGGATACCGCGTACCAGCTCTTCTACCTTACGTACAGAAAGTCCTTTATCAATAATTTCTTGATGGATAAAAAGCTGCTTTTCTTCATCATCTACAGAAATAAGTGCACGGGCATGTCCCATGGATATTCTATTGTCGCGGATGGAAGCCTGAATAGCTGGAGGTAATTTTAATAAACGTAGATAGTTGGCAACCGTAGTTCTATTTTTACCTACGCGTTCTCCTAATTGTTCCGCTTTCAGATTACATTCATCGATCATTTGCTGGAAACTCAAAGCCACTTCAATGGCATTTAAATTTTCACGCTGTATGTTTTCAATCAATGCCATTTCCAACATCTGTTGGTTATCGGCAGTACGAATATAAGCTGGAATTTCTGTTAAGCCCGCAAGTTTAGACGCTCTGAACCTACGCTCACCAGAAATCAATTGATATTTATCACCGTTTTTACGTACGGTAATTGGTTGAATTAATCCTTGTACTTTAATTGAATCCGCTAGCTCATCAAGTGCTACCTGATCAAACTCGGTACGCGGTTGATAAGGATTGGTTTCAATATCAGCAAGGCTAATATGGCTAATACTTCCTACTTGCGGCGCTGCCGGTGCAGTAGGTTCTACGGCAGGCTTAACGGCATTTACCGTTTCATTGTCATCCAAAAGAGCACTTAATCCTTTGCCTAATCCGGTTTTTCTTTGAAAAGATGTCATCTATATATTTTAAATACTTGCTGTTTTCACTTCCTGCTCTTCGTCAAGCATTCCATTTTTACGAACAATTTCTCTTGCTAAGTTTAAATAGTTAATTGCACCCTTACTGTTGGCATCGTGCATGATCACCGATATACCATAACTTGGGGCTTCACTTAAACGTGTGTTACGTTGAATAATGGTTTCAAATACCAAATCTTGGAAATGCGTTTTAACCTCTTCAACCACTTGGTTTGATAAACGCAATCTTACATCGTACATGGTTAAAAGAATTCCTTCTATTTCCAAAGCTGGGTTCAACCTATTTTGTACAATTTTAATGGTATTCAACAACTTACCTAAACCTTCTAATGCGAAGTACTCGCACTGAACCGGAATAATCACCGAATCGGCAGCAGTTAAGGAGTTAATGGTAATTAAACCCAATGATGGAGAACAATCGATAATGATAAAATCATATTGGTCTCTTACCTTATCCAATACCGCTTTCATTTTATACTCACGGTTGGTCAAGTTAATCATCTCAATCTCGGCACCTACTAAATCAATATGTGCTGGCAACAACTCGAGGTTTGGCGTTTCCGTTTTAACAATGGCCTCTGATGGTTCAACATCATTGATGATGCATTCGTAAATACTATTCTTGATGTTTCTTGGGTCAAAGCCAATACCCGAAGTAGAGTTAGCCTGTGGGTCTGCGTCAACCAAAAGCGTTCTATATTCCAAAACGGCCAAACTAGCTGCTAAATTAATAGATGAAGTGGTTTTACCTACTCCTCCTTTTTGGTTTGCTAAAGCAATTATCTTACTCATTTGTTCTCCTTGAAAACGCCACAACTTGTGATGGCTTAATTTTAAACTAAAAATCTTTAAAAAATGCTATTTTTGTGATGTTTAGGCATTTTTTAACAATTAGCTAAGATACAAACTAAAACTAAATATTAGTATCGGTGCTGTTTGTGTTTTACACATCTTATTAACAATTTTCCCATGGTAACCATCATCGCCGGCACTAACAGAACCAATAGCAATACGCTAAAAGTTGCTAAATATTATCAAAAAGAACTGGCTAAAAAGGGCTTACAAACCTCTTTGCTTGATTTAAAAGATCTTCCAGCAAATTTTATTGCCGAAGATTTATATGGAAAAAAATCTGAAACCTTCGAAAAGATACAGGAATTGATGACCAAAACCAGTAAATTTTTGTTTGTGATTCCCGAGTATAATGGCAGCTATCCGGGGGTATTAAAAACCCTGATTGATGCCTGCGCTTTCCCTGAAAGTTTTTATGATAAAAAGGCATGTTTAGTAGGAATCTCTTCAGGCAAATACGGCAATATCCGAGGAATTGAGCATTTCAATGGGGTTTGTGCCTATTTGCACCTCCACGTAATGCCCTTGCGTTTACACATTTCGTACATTAAACAAGAAATTAATGAAAATGACGAACTCTTTAAAGAGGACACGTTAAAATTCACCGATCAACAGATGGATAAGTTTATTGCTTATTAGTTGGGAAGTTGCGAAGTATCAAAGTCAGAAAGTTGCCCTAGTCACTAGCCACTATTTGGTTAATTGTTTAATCGTTTAACTGGTTAACTGAAAACTAATCACTAACTACTAGTTCCTAACCACTGGCCCCCTACTTGGTTAATTGTTTAGCTGTTTGATTGGTTAACTGAAAACTAACCACTAACTACTAGTTCCTAAAACCACTAGCTCCCTACTTGGTTAATTGTTTAGCTGTTTGATTGGTTAACTGAAAACTAGCCACTAACCACCAGTTCCTAACCACTAGCCGCCTACTTGGTTAATTGTCTAACTGTTTGATTGGTTAACTGAAAACTAACCACTAACCACTAGTTCCTAACCACTAGCTCCCTACTTGGTTAATTGTTTAGCTGTTTGATTGGTTAACTGAAAACTAACCACTAGTAACTAACCACTAATACCTAGCTCCTAACTACTAGCCACTAGTTCCTATTTCGCCAACGCATAAACGGCAAAAGAGGCCAACCAATGGTCACCGCCGTAGTTTCCTTTAAAAATCAGCGGCAGCGCATTTGCCAAGAAATGATTGGCGGTATCTTCAAAATGTTTCTTAAGCGGATGGCTTTTTGGAAGCTGCGCGGCAATTCCTTTCATGCACCAAGCTCTGGTAAACGAAAGCCCAACCAAATGCACTGTTTGATAATCACTTAAATCGCTAACAATAGGCATTTCACTGATGCGTTTGATACTCCTTTCTTCGTAGAAATTATCCAACCATTTGATAAAATCATCTTTAGCCAAAACTCTTCTCATTAAGTCTGCAATTTCCAAACTTGGTGAAAAGAAATCGGCACCATCAGGCTCCATATAAGCTGGCGTTTTTTGATTATCAAGATAAAAGGCTTTGGCTTTATCCATCAATTGTATTTCAAAAAGCTTATCATTAACCGCTCGGGCCCAATCTATGGCAAATACCAATGCAAAGGCGGTATTCCCATGCACTCCTGTACGGTTTGGGTAAGTTTGCTTAGGCAAATAAGCTTTCCACAATTCTAAAATTTGTTTGGTTAATGGCTGTAATGCAGCATGCCATTTTTTGGCCATTGGATTATCCCACTCATACAATTCCTGATCTAACTTTAATAACCAGGCCCAGCCATAGGTACGCTCAAATATTTTAGCCAACTCATACTTCTGAAAGTAATCGGCTTCTGCCTGCATATTTTGCAGGGTAAATGTCTTATTAAGCTTAGCAATAACCTCTTCTTTGTTTTTGAGATTTGGATAGGTGCGTAGCAAGTGAACCAACATCCAATGTCCATGTACTGAGCTATGCCAGTCAAAACAACCATAAAATGCTGGATGTAATTCTGCCGGGGTCAACTTGGCATCCGCTGCCGAATTAATACTATGTGCTGTTTTATTAGGATATTCTTTATCCATACAACCTAGCGGTAATACCGAAAGCTTTTCAGCAATATCCTTGTCTAATTTAGGAATGCTTTGAGCAAAGCCCAAAGAAGAAAGCATCAATAAAAACAGTAATATTTTTTTCATACAGCAGTTATTTTATGTTACTAAGTAATCTCTTTAGACAAATAGCGTCTTTTATCCTTTATCTCTGTTCCTTGCTCCTTTATCCTTGCTCCAATTAAACCGTAAACCTGATCCACTTATCGCCTTCGTAGCCAAAAATAAAGTGACCTGGATGGATCATCTCGGCTATGTCTTCTACCAAAGCAACCGCTTCAAGCACTTTATTAGTTTTATAGTCATCTGCCAAAAGACAAACCCTATTAAATTTCACCGCTGGCCATTCCTCATTCATCAATACAGGAGCTGTCCTCATTAAATCACCTAGTTCCTTCCCTTGTTCGTGGAAAATAATGTAAACTGCTTCCAATGGCGAGGTGGTAAGCACGGCTCCTCCTAATTCGGCAAAAGACGACAACTCAATATGCGGCTGGCCTAATGTATCCAAAAAACAAACTGGTACCTTGTCCATGAACTTGATTTTGTGTTCAACAATGGCCAAACGTTCCAACAATTCCTCTTGCAATACGGCATCATTTTCGGCATTTATAAGTTCACTTAAAGAAGACATCTATTTATATAATTAGTTTACGAAAAAATTAAGCACTAAGGGATTAGAAAATATTAAGAAAAAGTAGTTTTGTTACGTCGAAAACTTAATGTACCTTAACTTCTTAATGTTTCTAAGTGTACAAAAATAGTATTTCCCCTTTCGATGCGTACCATTAAGCTCAATATATTTTGTTTTTGCTGTATCATTATTCTATTCTCGTGTAAAAGCAATAAGGATAACGACAAAAAAGTATTCAACATTAACCTTGACCAAAACCTTACCTCGTTAGACCCGGCTTTTGCTCGTAACCAAAATGCCGTTTGGATGATCAACCAGATTTTTAATGGTTTGGTACAGGTGGACAAAGATTTAAACACGGTCCCTTGTATCGCTAAAACATGGCAAATCTCTAACGACGGCCTTACTTATACTTTCAACCTGCGCAACGATGTATTTTTTCAGGATGACCCACTATTTAAGGATGGCAAAGGTAGAAAGGTAGTGGCTGATGATTTTGCTTACAGCTTCTACCGACTGATTGATCCTAAGGTAGCTTCCTCTGGCGGATGGATTTTTAGCGACAAGGTAAAAGACCGCAGTAGTTTCAAAGCTTTAAATGATAGCACATTCCAGGTAACACTAGTAAAACCTTTTCCTGCTTTCATGAACTTATTGACCGCTCAGTATTGCTCGGTTGTTCCTAAAGAAGTGGTAGAGCATTACGGAAAAGATTTTAGGAATCATCCCGTGGGCACTGGACCTTTTAAGTTTAAATATTGGAAAGAAGATGAGGTATTGGTATTGCTTAAAAACGAAAACTACTTTGAGAAAGATAGCTCGGGCAATCGCATGCCTTTTTTAGATGCAGTGAAGGTGACCTTCATCAACGATAAACAAAGCGCCTTCATGAATTTCCTTAAAAAGGAGCTGGATTTCTTTTATAGCGTTGATGGCAGCTACCGTGATGATATTTTAACCAAAAGTGGTCAAATGACCAGCAAATACAAAGGTGAATTCCAATTGATCAAGGGAGCCTATTTATGCACAGAGTATGTAGGTATATTGGTTGATACCAGCAAAACCATTGTGAAAAACTCGCCACTACGGTTTAAAAAGGTTAGGCAGGCTATTAACTACGCTATTGACCGTAAAAAACTGATCAAGTACCTACGTAATAGTATTGGTACGCCAGCCACTTCGGGTTTTATTCCCAGAGGGATGCCTGGTTTTGACAGCACCAAGGTAAAAGGCTATGATTACAACCCTACTTTAGCGGCCAAATTACTGGCTGAAGCAGGTTTCGCGAATGGCAAAGGAATGCCAGAAATAAAATTGAGCACCTCAACCACTTACAAAGACCTGATTGAATTTATTCAAGGAGAATTGGGTAACATTGGCATTAAGGCAAAAGTAGACGTAAGCCCAAGTGCAAGCTTAAGAGACTTGATGTCGAAAAATGAGGTGGGCTTTTTTAGGGGGTCTTGGATTGCCGATTATCCTGATGGAGAGAATTACCTGTCGGTGTTTTATTCCAAAAATAAAGTCCCTTTTGGACCTAACTATACAGGATACTTTAACAAAGAATTTGACAAGCTTTTTGAACAAAGCTATTATGAAAACGACCCGAAAAAGCGTTTTGAGCTTTACCACAAAATGGACAACATGGTACTGGAAAATGCTTCGGTAGTACCAATATTATACGACCAATCTGTAGTGATGTTGCAAAACAACATTAGTGGCTATGTGATTAATCCCTTAAGTTTAATGATTTTAAAAGGAGTGAAAAAGAGATAAGCGGTCTGTTTGGGTTAACCTAATTCTTCCCGATACTCTTGTTGTAACTCCAACAGGCATTTTGCGCAAAGACAACCGTCATACAATTCACTCACGTATTGCACTTCGTTAATGCTTAGCTGCACCACGCTGCACTGGCACTTGGTGTAGGCATTGGCCTTGCACTCAATAGCAGTCCCACATCGCTCGCAAGCAATAATTTCGTGTTTACTATGTTTTTGAATGTTGCTCATTAGTTCATTGGTTCACTAGTTCACTTGTCATGATGGAGAATACTAATTAACCAATGACAAATAAACCAATGAACTAAAGGCAAAAGTACGGACAAAAAAATAAGGTTCTGAACTTTATGCTCAGAACCTTATTATAATTACGTTCTCATTACACCTTATTCGTATATGTCTTTTTTGTTACTCCAGAATCATCACCAGATAATCAGGCATATTTGGATCTGGACTTTGAGAAACTACTATTTTGAAATAAATTTTAAGCTGTTTTTTTGAAATCTCAGCGATTTCTCCAACAGTACTATTGCCTAAATAAAACTCATTTGAATTAAGATTATACTTACTAATCTTAAAACCACTCATTTGTGTAGAGCATGTTCCATCTGGATTTTTAATTTCGTATGTTCCGTTATCATAGAAATAAAAAACATCATCTTTTACACAACCTGAAATTTCAAAGTATTTTATAGATCCTTTAGGGTTAGTGCTTGGATTTTTGTCTACAGCGGCTCTTTTCCAAGTTTTAGAGGTTAGGATATCAATTGGTTCTTCTTTATCTTTTTTACATCCAACAAAAAATGTGCAAACTACTGCAAGAGCTGTTATAAAACTGAGGCGTTTTTTCATGTGATAAATATACTTCTTTTTATAAAAAATAAGGTTCTGAACTTTCGTCCAAAACCTTACTTTATTATTGCGTTCGCTTATCGCCTATCGCTTTTCACTTTAAGCTTAAGACTAACCTGAACAGCTAATGCACCCCTCTTCCATTGAACAAACTGGTCCGTCTACAATTTCTTCTGCAACTTGGTCTTGAGGAATATTTGCAGGAATTACAGCTTCAATAGCTTTACCACCTTGGTTTTCTACCGTAAACTTAACTGCTTGAGAAGCCGCTTGTGTACGTAAGTAGTACATACCTGTTTTCAATCCTTTTTTCCAAGCATAGAAGTGCATTGAAGTAAGTTTTGAAGTATTTGGCGCATTGATAAATAAGTTTAACGATTGAGATTGGCAAATATATGCACCTCTATCAGCAGACATATCAATGATGTTCTTCATCTTAATTTCCCAAACTGTTTTGTACAGTTCTTTGATATAATCAGGGATTTCTGGAATGTCTTGAATAGATCCGTTAGCCAAGATAATTCTATCCTTCATTTGCGGGCTCCACAAACCTAAAGCTACCAAGTCTTTCAATAAGTGTTTGTTTACTACGATAAACTCACCACTTAATACACGACGGGTGTAGATATTTGAAGTATATGGCTCAAAACATTCGTTGTTTCCTAAAATTTGAGAAGTTGAAGCGGTTGGCATTGGTGCTACCAACAATGAATTGTACACCCCTGTTTTTACCACACGTTTGCGTAGTGCATCCCAATCCCAACGGTTGCTTTCTGGCGTAACGTTCCATAAGTCGAATTGGAATTTACCTTTTGACAATGGAGAACCTTTGAAAGTTTTGTATGGACCATGTTTCTCTGCCAAATCAGCCGAAGCGGTCATTGCAGCAAAGTAGATGGTTTCAAAAATATCCTTGTTCAATTGTTTAGCGGCATCGCTTTCAAAAGGATAACGCATCAAGATAAATGCATCAGCCAAACCTTGTACCCCTAAACCAATTGGACGGTGACGGAAGTTCGAGTTTTCTGCCTCTTTTACAGGATAGTAGTTATAATCAATGATTTTATTCAAGTTCAAGGCAGCTTGGTAAGTTACCTCATATAATTTTTGATGATCAAAATCACCATTGATTACGAAACGAGGTAATGCCAATGAAGCTAGATTACAAACCGCTACTTCATCTTTAGAAGTATACTCGATGATCTCGGTACACAAGTTAGAAGACTTGATCGTTCCTAAGTTTTGTTGGTTCGATTTGCTGTTTGCAGCATCTTTATATAACAAATAAGGAGTACCAGTTTCAATTTGCGAATCTAAAATAGCAAACCAAAGCTCTTGTGCTTTAACTACTTTACGAGCTCTTCCTTCTTGCTCATATTTAACATATAGTTTGTTAAATTCTTCGCTATGGCAATCTGCTAAACCTGGTGCCTCATCAGGAGAGAATAAGCTCCAATCACCGTTCTCTTCTACACGTTGCATGAACAAGTCAGAAATCCAAAGTGCGTAGAACAAGTCACGAGCACGCATTTCTTCTTTACCATGGTTTTTACGTAAATCCAGGAATTCGAAAACATCAGCATGCCAAGGCTCCAAATAAATAGCAAAGGCACCTTTACGTTTACCGCCACCTTGATCTACATAACGAGCCGTATCGTTAAATACACGTAACATTGGCACAATACCATTACTTGTACCGTTAGTGCCGCCAATATAAGCTCCTGTTGCACGGATATTGTGGATGCTCAGACCAATACCACCTGCGCTTTGAGAAATTTTAGCCGTTTGCTTTAAAGTATCGTAAATACCTTCAATGCTATCGTCTTGCATGGTTAACAAGAAACATGATGACATTTGTGGTTTTGGTGTAGCTGCATTAAACAAGGTTGGTGTAGCGTGTGTAAACCAACGCTCACTCATCAGGTTATAAGTAGCAATAGCACTTTCGATATCCTCTTTATGAATACCAATAGCAACACGCATAAACAAGTGCTGAGGACGTTCAACAATTTGTCCGTTAACTTTTAAAAGGTATGATTTTTCTAATGTTTTGAAACCGAAATAGTCAAATCCAAAATCTCTGTCGTAAATAATGGTGCTGTCCAAAATTTCCGCGTTGTCTTGGATTACTTTCCATACATCATCAGCAATTAAAGCTGAATCTTTTCCAGTTTTTGGGTCAATGTAGTTGAACAACAACTCCATTGTTTTAGAAAACGACTTTAACGTATTTTTATGTAAGTTAGAAACAGCAATACGTGAAGCTAACAAAGCATAGTCAGGATGTTTTGTGGTTAAAGACGCTGCTGTTTCAGCTGCCAAGTTATCCAACTCAGAAGTGGTTACCCCATCATACAAGCCCTCAATCACTTTTCGAGCTACATCAATTGGGTCTACCAGTTCAGCATTAAAACCATAGCACAGCTTCTCTATCCTAGCTGTAATCTTGTCAAATTTCACCGCTTCACTGCGGCCGTCTCTTTTTATTACAAACATCCTTACTAAATTTTATGGTGCATATTTTCATAGCGGCACCTGGTTTCAAAAATTTTATTAGTATTAAGATGAGATGTGAGTATAGAGCGTAATACTTTACACCTCAATCATCTTTTTTATATGATTAAAAATCCTCGTCTAACGAGAAAGCTTGCGCTTTATCTTCTGAGGCTGTTAATACACCACTTTTTTGGTAATCGCCTACGCGTTTCTCAAAGAAGTTGGTTTTTCCTTGCAATGAAATCATTTCCATGAAATCAAAAGGATTGCTAGCGTTATAAACCTTGGCGTAGCCTAATTCAGCTAACCATCTATCCGCAACAAATTCAATATATTGTTTCATCAAATCCGCATTCATACCAATTAGTTTAACTGGCAATGCATCGGTAATAAAGTCTTTTTCAATCTCTACCGCATCTTTAATGATGGTGTGAACTTGCTCTTGGCTAAGTTTATTTTGCAACATACTGTACAATAAACATGCAAATTCACAGTGCGAACCTTCATCTCTAGAGATCAACTCATTGCTGAAAGTTAAGCCTGGCATCAAACCACGTTTCTTTAACCAAAAGATGGAACAGAAGCTACCGCTGAAGAAGATACCTTCCACTGCTGCAAAAGCAACCAATCTTTCTGCAAAAGTTCCATTGTCTATCCAACGCAATGCCCATTCTGCTTTCTTCTTTACCGCAGGTACAGTTTCTATGGCATGGAAAAGTCTGTCTTTCTCCTCCGGATCTTTTACGTAAGTATCAATTAACAAAGCATAGGTTTCAGAATGGATGTTTTCCATCATGATCTGGAAACCATAATAACAACGTGCTTCGGGAATTTGAACCTCGCTCATAAAGTTAACCGCAAGATTTTCATTCACAATACCATCACTAGCTGCAAAGAAAGCTAAGATGTGGGAAATGAAGTGGCGCTCGCCGCTATTCAAATTCTCCCAATGTTTGATATCGTCCGATAAGTCGATTTCTTCCGCCGTCCAAAAGCTAGCTTCTGATTTCTTGTACATTTCCCAAATAGCAGGATACTTAATTGGCAATAGTACAAAACGGTCCTTGTTTTCCTTTAATAATAATTCTTCTTCCATAAACTCTCTTTTTACGTTGTTAGAAAATGTCTTGCTGCAGCATATAATGATATCCTTTAACAGTGAAGTCGCCTAAAAAACCGTACTTAGTTTACATTATTAAAAAAGTTGAGGTTATCTGCTTTTTCAAACGAACTAAATAGCAATCAGTTATAACAATAATTAGGGTGCTTTCTATTAAAGAACTTCGTATAACAAATATAAAAGTTAGGCCTTTTTTTGACTTACAAAGTTGTTAACATGTGTCTGATTTTGTGGGGATTTCCAATCAAAATTCTGTCATAAACAGGGAGTAAAAAAGCTAATTATTTCTTTTTAAGCACTTATGAAATCAAAACGAGTGTTAATAATTTTAAAAAGAGTCTAAATTCCAGCACTTTTACTCTTGCACATAAGAGATTTCCACACGGGCGTAACCCAGTTTATAAATCCCTATTTCTTTGGCTGCAGCAGCCGAAATATCCAATGCAAATTTCTTGCTGAAAGGTCCTCTGTCGTTTACCCTTACCTGAACGGATTTCCCTGTATGAAGGTTACGTACTGTAATGATGGTTCCAAAGGGAAGTGTACGATGTGCCGCAGTAAATTTCTTGGCCCGATAGCGCTCACCACTGGTGGTTTTACGCCCTTCAAATTTTTTAGCGTAATAAGTAGTGAAAATGATTTTCTTGATGGTATCTGGAGCTTTAGCAACAATGTCTTGCGCCTGAGCGGCAAACACCAATAAGCATAAGCAAAGTAATAATCTAACAGGTTTACAATATCTCATTAATACTCTATTTAGATTGCGCCTTTTTCTTTTAAAGAGGAGATAGCAAATATAGCAAAACCCTTCATTTATAAAAAGATAGACACTCTACATAAAACAAAAGCCCCCCGATAAATCGGGGGGCTTTGTATTTTGTATAAGCTAAAATTACTCAGCTACTACTTCGAAAGGAACTTTTACTTTCACTTCTTTGTGTAAGTTCAAGTTCGCGATGTACTCACCTAAAGTTTTAGGCTCAGTTTCGAAAGTAATACGACGACGGTCAACTTCAAAACCTTTAGCTTTTAATGCGTCAGCCACTTGGATTGTGTTAACTGCACCAAAGATTTTTCCAGTTTCACCAGCTTTAGCACCGATGCTTAACTTAACATCAGCTAATTGAGCTGCGATACCTTCAGCGTCTTTTTTAATTTTCTCTTGTTTAAAAGCAGCCTGTTTAAGGTTTTCTGCTAATACTTTCTTTGCAGAAGGAGTTGCTAAAATTGCAAAGCCTTGTGGAATTAAGTAATTACGACCAAAACCAGGTTTTACCGTTACGATATCATCTTTTTCACCTAGTGATTTGATATCTTGCTTTAAAATAATTTCCATTGCTCAGTTCCTATTTTAATTGGTCAGTAACGAAAGGCAACAAACCGATGTGACGAGCACGTTTTACCGCTTGAGCCACTTTACGTTGAAATTTCAAAGAAGTACCAGTTAAACGACGAGGTAAAATTTTACCTTGCTCGTTAACGAACTTCAATAAGAAGTTTGCGTCTTTATAATCAATGTATTTGATGCCATTTTTCTTGAAACGGCAATATTTTTTTCTGTTATCCTCCACTTTTGGAGCAGTAACATATTGAATTTGATCTCTTGCCATTACGCTGTAGCCTCCTCTTTCTTAGTTTTGTTAAAAGCTCCGCTACGTTTTTTCTCATTGTAGGCAACCGCGTGACGGTCTAATCTTACAGTTAAGAAACGTAAAACACGCTCATCGCGTTTTAATTCTAGCTCTAACTTGTTAATGATTTCACCATTAGATTTGTACTCTGTAAGGTGAAAGAATCCGTTTGCTTTTTTGTCAATCGGATACGCTAATTTTCTCAAACCCCAATTATCTTCTGCGATAATTTCGGCTCCGCTATCAGAAATGATGCCTTTAAATTTAGCAATTGCCTCTTTTGCAGCTTCTTCTGACAACAATGGGGTAAGAACGATAACAGTTTCGTACTGATTCATTGTTTTTATTTAATTAATTTTTTAATCTATTCCGCTTAAAACGGGCTGCAAATGTAACAATATATTTCTATAAATCAAAGCGTTGTTTCTAAAAAGAACCAGTCCTGAAATAGAAACCGCTTAAGCTTCATTCAAAGAACCCAAAACAGGGAATTTAACCACATAGATATGATCCTTACCAGCTACAGCCTATAATTTAAAGAAGGAATAATCACGACATTTTTTATTTAATGCCATTGCGTTTATCTATGTACCTACGGTTCATTTAGGCAGCTTTTCACTTTTAGAGGTCGTAAATTTTGCGGCCCACAACTTCTTTAAAGAATATAACGTGCTACCTGAAGCTATAATTCACTCCCGCCCCAAATCTTTGCTCTTTTATACTATAACTTAGGTATCTAGTAATAGCGGCTGGAATGTGGTAGCTCAGGCTAATTTCGATCTTTTTATTCACAAACAACCCTGCCTTAACGGGTATTGAATAATAGAATTTTTCCAAATCCGGTGCTGGCTGCGAAGATGCACCTGTAGAAAGATATCTATATTCGAATTTATTAACACTGGCAAAGGTGTAGTTCAAAGAAAAACCAGCGCCTATATAGGCTTTAATTTTAGGGCTATTATAAAAATTATGGAGAACTTGAAGAGTCAAATCAGCATTATACCGCTTATAAGAATGCACTATAGCATTAATAGAATAGTCATCAACCGCCCTTTCAATATTTTGTTTGTCGTAGAAAAACCCAAACTGTGTCCTAAAAAAGGTTCTTCGATAAGCTGGATTGGCATAAACGTCTATCCCAATAGTTAAATATGGACTTAACGACGATTTATGAACAGTGCCTGCATGAGCCAAATAATGAGTCCCCCCGTAACTTGCACTAGTAGAATTCAAACCTAGGCCTACAAAAAAGCTGTATTTAGCATATGGTGATTTAGGCAAGTCCTCTTTTTCATTAAGCAATGATATCAAGTTCGAAATAGCCGATTCTTCGTAAGGTATTTTAAAGGCACTTTGATCATTATTCTTCAACAAATCATATTTCGAAAACAGGTTATACAAAACTCCCCTAAATTCAAAACCTTCAACAAGGTTACTACGATTGTTTGGATCGAGATAAAGATGTCTTTTAAGCTCAACTGGTGTTGACACTCCTTTCTCTCTGATATAAAATCGAGTTTTTAGATCATCAGCATACAGGTATAAATCCATTTTTTCACCCAGCTGAAGTACTTTTAAAAATACTTCTTTCTGTGTAAATGAAGTATCGACACCAACAGATAGTTCTTCTAAGGCTACTTTATCGAGCGAAATGTCTACGAAATATCTTTCGTACTTCTCCTTATCAGCAACCGAAAAAGCTTTTAAATCTTTAACAAAATACTGTTCTGCCTTACCATCAACCGTAGATTTAAATTTAACAGAGGTGGGATTAGAATTACTTTCTTTCCCTTGAACGTAACCTTTCAAGGTATCTCCAGCATTGGTAACCACATAACCCTTAAAAAAATTGTACTGAGCTGAACAAAACAAAGGAGTAATTAAAACTCCTAAAAGAAATAAGCGTTGTATAAATTTGAACATTAGATGGAAAATTTAGAGCGGCAAAGATAGCAACATCACACAAAAACAAAAAAAGCACCTCCCCTTGGGGCGATGCTTTACTTATCAGAGTATATAGTTGTTTAAAGCTTGATGGTTTCTGTGAACTCTTGATTAGCAGTTCTAACCACAAAAGTAAGCTCTCTTGAAGGCGTTTTGCTTACATCGTATTTCTTAATCACCTTTGATTCACTAGTATAAACATCCTCATGAAGTTTTTCATTAAACTCATTATAGATATCCACTTGCACTTCTCCTTCGGCCACACCATTTAAATTAAGGGTTACCACATCGTTCTCTTTCGCCAAACTTGGCTTTTTGAAAATCTTCACCACTGGAACAGCTACTATAGCGCTGTCTACTGTAATGTTAATTTGGTAAGTCACCGTTTTTAAAGGCGATTCCATTTTAAGCGTATAAAGTCCAACAGGCAAAGCACTTAAATCATAAGTCTTGAATTTGTTACCTACCGTTTTCAACCTTTGCTCGTAAAGCACCTCGTCAGTTGCCGAGTACAAAGTAAGGTCAATATGCTGTGATTCGTTGGTGATAAAGCTCACCCATTTGTTATTCTCTTTTGCTACTTTAACTAACAATTCCATGTCATCGGCTTTGGCAACATTTACCATCAATACCGAGAGGATTACTAAACTAAATCTGAATAAATTTTTCATTGCTGATTTATTTAAAACGTTAACACTTATTTAACAAGAGCAAATTTAGCTAGTAATCAGACGCTTATTATATTTCATATTTCCCAGTATGTATGCTATTTTAACCATCATTAAGTAATTAAGATAAAAAACAATCAATAATCCATATAATTTGATTAATTTGGCCTTAAGAAAATGAAAAAAATCAAACCTAGCTTCGAAGCCATTGAACCTTCTTTTGGAAGTTCCTTTTATTATTCTAAATACCTACAAAACACCAATAACAAAGCACACGTTTGGCATTACCATCCAGAAGTGGAAATGGTGTTTGTAAATGGAGGCTCTGGAAAAAGGCAAATTGGCAGCCATATTTCTTATTATACTGATGGCGATTTGATATTAATTGGCAGTAACTTGCCCCACTGTGGCTTTACCGACGAAACTACAGGCAATACCAACGAGGTGGTTATACAAATGAAACCAGATTTTTTGGGTACCGATTTTTTAACGCTCAAAGAAACCAAGGGCATTGCCAACTTATTTGAAAAAGCAAAGTATGGTATCGCCTTTGGCGAGGATACCAAAAAGCTTGTGGGTCCTATTCTAGAAAAGATGAATAACATGTGGCCATTCGAAAAGCTTTTAGCCTTGCTGGGAGTATTAAGAGAACTTGAACAAGCTATTGATTATAAATTACTGAACGCACAAAATTTCTCCTTGGAAATGCAAGCTCAGGACAATGACCGTATCAGCATGATTTTTAATTATGTGAAAGACCACTTTACCGAAGAAATCAGCTTGGAGCACGTTGCCGAAATGGCCAGCATGACCGTCCCTTCTTTTTGTAGGTACTTTAAAAAGATGACCAAAAAGACCTTCACCAAGTTTGTGAATGAATACCGAGTGGTACATGCCTCAAAACTTTTGGCCGAAAAGAGAACCAGCATTGCCAATATCAGTTATGAAAGCGGTTTCCACAACTTTAGCCATTTTAATAAAATATTTAAGGAGTTTACGGGAAAGAGTGCTTCGCAATACAGAAAAGAACTGAAGTCTATTATATAATATATAGTAAGCAGTTTTCAGTTGGCAGTTTTCAGTTCACAGTTCGCAGTTCGCAGTTGGCAGTAGGGAGTGGGGAGTGGGGAGTTTTCAGTTACCCAAGGACAATGGCTTTGTTAAATAAACCCGACTGACAGCGGTACCCAATTATCCTGAGTTTATCGAAGGGAATTGGGTTTAGCAAAAGGCGGGGCTGAAATTGCCAATATTTACTGCGTTTACCTTTTCAAAAAACGATTCAGCAAAGCAACTTTTCAACATTCAAACTTTTCAACTCTGCAACAATCAAATTTTTGCTATTTTCGTGCCAATGGAAAATTTCATCGTTTCAGCCCGTAAATACCGCCCCGCCACGTTCGAAACCGTGGTTGGTCAGCAGCATATTACTGGAACTTTAAAAAATGCCATTAAAAACAACCAACTGGCGCAAGCTTTTTTATTTTGCGGACCAAGGGGTGTAGGTAAAACCACCTGTGCTCGTATTTTGGCAAAAACCATTAACTGTACCAGTTTAACACCTGAGCAAGAGGCCTGTGGTACTTGCGAAAGCTGCCAATCGTTCCAGTCAGGACATTCCTTTAATTTTCATGAGCTTGATGCTGCCTCTAACAACTCTGTTGACGACATTAGAAGTTTAATTGAGCAGGTAAGGATTCCGCCGCAAGCTGGAAAATACAAGATTTATATTATTGATGAGGTTCACATGCTATCAACAAGTGCGTTCAACGCCTTTTTGAAAACTTTGGAAGAACCACCTCCCTATGCTATTTTTATCTTAGCAACCACGGAGAAACACAAAATATTACCCACCATTTTGTCTCGTTGTCAAATTTTCGACTTCAACAGAATTCAGGTAGAGGATATTTCCAGTCATTTGGCAAAAATTGCAGAACGAGAAAACATTGCTACGGACAACGACGGCTTGCATATTATTGCACAAAAAGCCGACGGTGGTTTGCGTGATGCGCTTTCAATGTTTGACCAAATTGTGAGTTACACCAATAGGAATGTGACCTATAAGGCGGTAATTGACAATCTGAATATTTTAGATTACGATTATTATTTTAAGCTAACGGACTACATTACCAGTAGCGATGTAAGCAATACCTTGTTATTGTTCAATGAGATTTTGAATAATGGTTTTGACGGCAACAACTTTATTAACGGTTTAGCTGGCCACTTCAGAAACTTATTGGTAGGTAAGGATAACCAAACCATCAAACTGCTTGAAGTTAGCGAAAATATCAAGCAGAAATATTTGGCACAAAGTAACGGCACCAACTTGGGTTTTATTTTAACCTCGCTCAACTTGGCCAACCAGTGCGACCTTAACTACAAGAACAGCAAAAATCAACGGCTTCAGGTGGAGCTGGCACTGATAAAAATGTGTCACATTCCCTCTGTAATTCAACTCGCCAACACAGCAACTGACCTAGATCAGGATAAAAAAAAAACTTTAGTTAAAAACGATGTTCCTGCTTCGGCACCTGTCCAACAGCCTGCCACTGCCCCTACTCCACAGGCTCCTGTTGCTGCCCCAGTAGAGAAAAAAGAACAACCTGCAGTAGCTTCCAAACCAGTAGAAGCTATTCCTCCTAAAATAGAAATTCCCAAACCCAGTGCCCCTACCGCCTCGTCAATCAAGATAAAGCCTTTAGCAAAAAGCACTTCGGGCTCGCTAATTCCTTCGCTTACCGATTTAAGTAGCGGAATGGGTGCGGATGAAGAAGACAAGGGGCCACAATATGTAAGTGGCAACGAGAAACAGGCTTTTAGCCAAGCTCAGTTTATGGCTTGCTGGCAACAGTATGCCCAAAAAGCTAGAGAAGATGACAAGATACACCTGTTTACCTTATTAACGAGTAATGAGCCTGTTTTAGACGGCATAAATGTAACCGTTCTAATTGAAAACATTGCCCTAGAAAGCACCCTACAAGACGAAAAAATTGACCTGTTGAACTTCCTTCGTGGAAGGCTGAACAACTTTGATATACAGTTAACCCCTAAACGAGTAGAGGCTAAGCAAAGCGACCGCATTTACACCAATAAGGATAAATACGCTTATTTAGTCGAAAAAAACCCACAACTGGAAGAGTTCCGTCAACGTTTTAATTTGGATTTGCTCCCTTAACCAGGCAAATCATTTTTTGGATAGCCTTCTTCGTCCAAATCGTCCCTAAAATCTTCTTCAGTTTGCGCTAAAATCTTATCCGCAGGATCAAGCAGCACACTTTCGCCCGTTTCATCTACCCGCATCCCATTATCTTCCAATTGTTCGTCAACCTGTCCCTTTTGGTCATATTCATTTCCAACATACGGATTGGATTCGTCGTAAGTAGAAATGCTATCCTCTCCGTTAGGCGCTGAGGTATCATAAGGTAACGGGTGATCGTAATTGGCTTCATCCCCTTTTACATCAAATTCAAAACTATTTTTATCCTTATTATAAGACAGTTCGTTGAAATCTTTGGTTTCGCCCAAGTCGCTATCATGTAGCTTATCTTTGGCTGGTTTTTGATTATCCATGGTCCATTTATTTAGTAATAGATAAACCTCAATCAATTCGGTTTTGTTTTGAGAATGACGTTAATCATTTTTCTAAATAGTAAAGCAATACCAGTAGCTTTTTTGTAAATATTGCCCTGCTTTACGCTGTAATCTTTTTGTTCATCTCCAGTGCTGTTATCCTGAGCCTGTTGAAGGATAATTATGGCAAAAGCGCTTCTACAACCTGTCCCGATTATTCGGGAAGCTCATCGTGACAAACTAATCCAAGCTTTACAAAGCAATACACCACTTTCAAACCAAACCTCGTAGGTTTTGAAAGCCTACGAGGTTTAACTTCCATTTGTTATTATTCTTTCAATGGTAAAGTTGAGGGCTCCGCTATTTCGAAACCTACGAGGTTAAAAAAACCGAACATCCAAATTGTTTAAATAAAAAAGATATGCTACATTTAACTAAACAATTAGTTCAAAATGAACAGAGCAAAATATATCATCATATTATTATTGTGTTTATTTAGCTATGTGATATTTACGCAAATCCTATTTGCCGAAAATAATTTAATCGTTTTAAAAGGCTCCCTATATAAAACACATCAATTTACGAAGAAAGAGAAAAACGGTGAGCAGGAAACGGAATACGCTTACCTGACCTTCATGCTAAACGGCAGCAATAAGTTTTTCATCCTCAAATTAAATATCGACTCGGTAAAACAAGGTTTCAACATCTTCTCTGGTGTCAACAAATCATTAAAATACGCAGGTCAAATTAAGGTTAAAATAAAAAAATCAGATGTGCTGAAGGTACGGCCAATGGTGTATGAAGTATATGCCGATGAGCAAAATATTTATCAACGGAACAAAAAACCATTTAGCAATACGTACTTATTTGCCATCTTAGGTTCCAGCTTATTGATCATAGCTGCCATTTGCTTACCTCGTTTCCTAAGAAATCACAAAAAGGTATACCCCGCATAGTTTTAATATTTTTATTTGTATTAAATCTAAATAATACTACTTTTGTATAAATATTTAACTCACTGTGCAAAAAATAGAAGAAGCATTATTTCCTGTTGCCACCTTTGAAGAAGTGTTTGCTACCCAAAGCGGCGCTATTTTTCAATCGGATTCAGAAAATTGCTGGTATATTGATTTTGCAGGAAAGTTAGCCCGCTTTGACTACAGAAATCTTCTTAAGCTTAAAAAAGCGGTTTACCAGGTTGACATTGAAGAAAAACTTTTGAGCAGCGACAAAACTGCTGATGTAGAAATTATCTTCATTTGTGCATGCGACCACTCTTATGTGCTCTCTTTACTAGAGCTCATCAAACTTAAAGAACTGTTACAAGGTACTTTTGTGATGCTGGAATTGAACCACATTATTCACGATTGCCTTTATCGCCTAGCTTCTTAAAACTCAGACTTAGACTGTTTCCATATTATTAATAATTTCTTTTACAGAACATTATAGCTGTAACTTTGTAGTGTCAAAGGGAATAATTAATGAAACAACATGACCTTTAACACAGTTGAAAAACTGACTCTATCATAGCGTTTCACTACCGTACAAAAACTAAAGACACAAGAAATGAAAGATATTATGCGTGTAAAGTGTTTACTATCATCAGATGTAGAAGCACTGATCAACCAACAAATAAAAAAAGAAGCTCATTCCTCATCTATCTACTTATCAATGGCTTCATGGTGCAACAGAAATGGTTATGATTTTTCTGCTGACTATTTCTTTAAACAAGCAGAAGAGGAAAGACAACATCAATTGAAATTCTTCAAATATGTATTGGACATGGGCGGAACCGCAGTTTCTCCAGATGTAACCAATATCAAACAAGAATATAACTCTTTCCGTGAAGTATTTGAGGAAGCTTTAGAGCAAGAAATCAGCGTAACGCAATCTATTAAAAACATTGCAGCTCGTTGCCATAAAGAACAAGATTATGTTACTTTGGAATTTTTGAACTGGTTCTTTAGAGAACAACGTGAAGAAGAATACAAAGCACGTAGAGCGCTAGAATTATTCGACGTAATTGGCGAAGAAGGAACTGGAAGATGGCAAATTGACAAGCACGTTGGTCAAATTTCTTACGACAGCGAAGCTTAGTTAAACTTAAAAGTAGAGAGTTGAGCTTAACTAAATCCCGAAAATTCGGGGTAAAAGCCAACTAGCCTACCCGCAAATCGACAACAAAACAAAACAATAATTGAAGGTGCGTACAACAAGTATGCGCCTTTTTTGTTTATTTTGAAAGTTAATAAAGCCACAGATACACAAATAAAAATGTGCTATTATGTTCAAAATCTGTGCATCCGTGGCTAAAAATCACTTATGTCTAAAAAAGATAAAAAGAAAAAAGGCTCGAAACAGGACAAAAAAGATAAAAAAAAGAAAAACTGTTGCGAGAAATACCTAAGGGGCAAGCGTTGCAGAAACTGTCCTTTTGGCTAGGGCATTGCTATGGGCACGTTGTATACTTTTAATTTGATGGATATGACGCTCATTATGCATCACCATAAAAGCCAACACATCCCCCAATCTTAATTTAACCCACTTACTGATTGAAATAGGAATTTTAATTTTATTCACATCTACTTTTTCAAATGCTTTAATGTACTTCAGAAGCGTTTCCTGTTGCTCAATGAACTCAGTTACCACTTCATAAACATCTTCTACCTGAGGTTGGTGTTGTTTGGCCGCTTTGTATTTCTTATCCTGTTTACCTACATCCATCATCCCTACAAAATAATTCCCCAACCAACCAGGCACATAGGCGGCTAAAGACATTTCATTAGGTTTGGCTAAGATGGACTTCATTTTGGGCAGGTAATAATCTCCGTAGGTATTCAGATGGTCCAAACACTGCGCTATGTTCCAACTCTGTTCATCAACTGAAAAAGTCAGCGACATTTCATCTAAATTTTGGTATTGTCTAATGGCCAGATTTAAAATTGCTTCAGTACGTTGGTACAAATCTGCTATAAATGCTTTCTTCTCTATTGCTTTCATGTATTTACATTAATTGAACAAAGATATTTCAGCGCAACAGCCTAATTGTTGGTATTTACCAAGATTAAAGTGAGTCTGGAATAAACATTTCATAATTTTTCATTATCTCCAGCCTCAGCAAATACTCTTCGTTCTACTAAAAACGAAATCTGTTTGGCATGCACTCTTATGTGCCTATGTGGTTATATTTTTTTACCAAAGAGAAAGCTTCCTAAATGAACCACATAGGCACATAGGAAACCTGCGAAGCATTCCTTATCGCTGAACTAACGTAAAGTTATATTTTCACCCTATTCATCAACTTACTGAAGTTGGTCGCATCTATTCCCAAATAACTAGCTAAGTATTTATGAGGAACCAGCGTAAGAATGTGAGGGCTTCGCTTTAACAGGCTTTTGAACTTTTCTTCGGACGACATCAGCTGTAGCTCGGCCAAGCGATCTAAAACTCCTCCTAACGCCCCGCTTACTCCCAAATTAATCATTTGAGCGATTTCATTGTTGGCGAGCATTATTCTTTTTATTTCCGAGGCTTGAGCCCTTAAAAAAGAGGAAGCTGTTAAAGTTTCATAAAAGAATTGCGAGGCTTGCTCAGTTAACATAGCGTTGAGTACACCGCCAAAAGAAGGAGCATAAGTAAAAATAAGTGTAGCTTCTTTACCCTCACTATTTAAGGCGTACACTCGCTGTACCCCTTCCAGCACAAAGTAAAGATACTTTTCCTGCTCTCCTTGATGGGTTAATATTTCCTTTCTTTCGGCGCTGAAAGCCTTCCAAGGTGAAAGAAATTCAGTAAGGCTGCTAGCAGACAATGAGAAGTGCTTTTTCACATACGCTTCTAGCACATCGATAGGATGGCCTAGTTCAGGGCTTCCCATAAAATCTCCACTGGATGTTTCGCAATCTTTTGTGCCCCATCTTTAATTTGATGTCGGCAGCTTGTTCCCGCAGCCGCAATAATCGTATCATCATTCTGTTTACGCACTTCGGGCAACAGTACCAACTCCGCAACCTTCATAGAAACCTCGTAATGCTCAGCTTCGTAACCAAACGACCCCGCCATTCCACAGCAGCCCGAAGGAATTAACTCTACTTTGTAATTGCTCGGCATCGACAATATCTTCTCTGTTGGCGTAAGGGCATTTAATGATTTTTGATAGCAGTGGCCATGTAATTTAATCAATTGATAGTCTGAAGTAAATTGGTTAGCATTTATCTTCTCTGCTTCAAATTCGTTCAACAAAAACTCTTCCACCAAAAATGAATTTTGTGCTAGTTGTTTGGCTTTTTGTACCAAATTCGCATCTACCAATTCAGGATATTCATCCCTAAAGGTCAACAAGGCCGATGGCTCAATACCTAGTAGAGGCACATTCGCACTTACTAAATCAGCCAATAGTGCTACATTTTTATTGGCCAAAACTTTTGCTTCGCGTATCAAACCTTTTGAAAGATAAGTACGCCCACTTTCTAAATGTTCAGGAATAACCACTTCGTAGCCTAATTTCTCAAGAAGTTTAATGGTAGTCATCCCAATTTCTACATCATTATAATTGGTAAACTCATCGCAAAACAAATAAACCCTACGGTCTTTAGCTTGTGAAGTCTGCTGTTTATCGTGTTGTTTTTTCCAAGTACGCAGAGTAGTCTTCCCTACTTTTGGCAAAGAACGGTCTGGAGCAAAACCTACTACTTTCTTAATCAATTTACCTGTAAAGTTATTGCTGATCAACGCATTATAAATAGAAGGAACAATGGCGGCCAAACGTTGCGATTTGGTGAAATTAGCAATCATTTTAGTGCGGAAAGGTACACCGTTCGCATCGTAATAGTGTTGCAAAAATTCCGCTTTCATTTTAGCCACATCCACACTTGAAGGACATTCGGACTTACAAGCTTTACAGCTCAAGCATAAATCCATCACCTCCTTAATTTCTTTATGGTTGAAAGGGTTATCACCTGTATCGTTACTTAGGAACTGTCGTAAAATATTTGCACGGGCCCTTGTGGTATCTTTCTCTTGGCGAGTAGCCATATACGACGGACACATGGTACCACCACTGATATGCGTTCTTCTGCAATCGCCAGAACCCGAACATTTTTCCGCTAATCGTAATATACTTTCGTTCTTCGAAAAATCGAAAATGGTTTTTACCGGTTTAATTTGCTTGTCGGCTTCATAACGTAAAAACTCGTTCATTGGTGGGGTATCCACTATTTTGTTGGCATTAAATATGCCTAGTGGATCGAACAATTGTTTTACTTCTTTTAAAAGTTCATACACCTCCACTCCTAAAACATCTTTGATAAACTCACCCCTCAACCGACCATCGCCATGCTCTCCACTTAAAGAACCTTGGTGCTTTTTCACTAGCGCTGCTGTTTCTTTCAAAACCGTTCTAAAAAGCTCCTTTCCTTCTGAAGTTTTAAGGTTAATCATGGGCTCCACGTGCAATTCGCCAGCACCAGCATGCGCATAGTAAGACGCTTTTAAATTGTATTTATCTAAAATCTGTTGAAGCTCTTCGATATAAGCAGGCAAATCTTCGGGAGCAACGGCGCAGTCTTCTATCAGGTTTACGGGTTGGTTATCTCCAGGCAAATTCCTGATCAGCCCCAGTCCCGCTTTTCTCACATCCCAGGCTAATTTAGTTTGTTGCCCATAAACTACAGGATAGGCATAACCTAAGCCTGCCAATTTTAAATCTGCAATTAAAGCAGAGGTTTTAACATCAATTTCTTGCTGGGTCTCCGCGAAAAACTCTACCATTAATAAAGCCTCGGGCTCACCTTCAATGAAAAAACGGTTATGCTGATATACTGGATGGCCCTTGGTGAAGTCCATGATATATTTATCGACCAACTCGGAAGCCATTGGTTGGTGTTTCAAGATGATAATATTGGCCAAAAGCGACTCAGCCAATGAATTGAAATGTACACAAACCAGCGCTTCTTGTTTAGGCGGCAAAGGCAATAACTTTAACTTGGCTTCGGTCACAAAAAGTAACGTACCTTCTGATCCAGCAATCAGCTCGCACATATTAAAGTTTTCTTTTCCTTCTTCGGGAATTAGGAAATCTAAGGCATAACCTGTGTTTCTCCTGGTGAGGGTTTTCTTAGGATAGCCTTTCTCTATCGCCTCTATATTTTTAGGGTTATTCACCAATTCGGAAACTCCTTTATAGATGACACCTTCTAAGCTATTCAATTGCGCTTTTTCAGCAAGTTGGGTAAGTGGCATCTCTTTAAACTCCACTTCTTGTCCATTACTTAAAAAGCCTTTTACTTCCAGCAAATTTTGACGGGTATCACCCCATACGATAGAGTGCAAACCACAAGAATTATTGCCAATCATACCGCCAATCATGGCCCGGTTAGCCGTAGAAGTCTCTGGACCAAACATTAATCCAAAAGGTTTCAGCGCAACATTCAAATCATCTCTGATTACTCCCGGTTGCACCCTTACATATTGCTCCTCTTGATTGATTTCCAATACTTTGTTCAAATACTTAGAAATATCGACCACCAATCCATTACCTACTACCTGACCCGCCAAGGAGGTTCCCGCAGCCCTGGGAATAAGGGTGAGGTGATGCTCATTGGCAAAACTAATCAACGTCTTGATGTCCTCTACGGTTTTGGGCACAGCCACCGCTAATGGCTTTTCTTGATAAACCGACGCATCTGTTGAATAAACAAGCTTTTGTGCTTCGTGGGAAGCTGACTGGTCGTAAAATAATTCTCCGCTAAAGCTAGTTGCTAGCTGTTGAAATGGGGCTGAAAGGTGAGTATGATTTGACACAATGTAAAATTAAGCATTTTAGTAATGTTTTCTAAAAATAAAAACTGCAAAAAACTGCATAAACCAGTAAATAAGTTGAAGCCATTTCTTAACGATACCTTTCCATCTATTTAACCACCTTAGAAATTTAAGAGCATCTTAGTTTCTTGACATATCGCATAAAGCAATCTCAAAGCCTTTCATTTCATTTCTTAATGTTTTTATCATTATTTAACACGGTTTATAATTGATTTTTGCTAATTTGAGATTTCAAAATAAGCTTATGAGTACCAATCAAAATACCTTTATTGAAAAAATAAAAACCTCTTACTCACCTAGCGGCGAATATATTTATTTGGGTGCAGCCATGTTAGATGGTTTAGCTTTGGCTGAGGCCGAAGTAAATCTGTCCTTACGCATGATGAACAGACATGGTCTTATTGCAGGTGCTACCGGGACAGGAAAAACCAGAACCCTACAATTACTGGCTGAACAGTTATCTGACAAAGGGGTACCTGTTTTCATGCTTGATGTAAAGGGAGATCTTTCAGGCTTATATCAAGCGGGCAGCACTAATCCCAAAATTGAAGAGCGGGCACAACAACTTAATAAGGCTTTTACCCCAAGTGGTTTTCCTATCGAAATATATTCCCTAACCGGAAAGCTAGGCGCTCAGATGCGTGCAACAGTGACCGAGTTTGGCCCAGTGCTACTTTCCAAAATTTTGGAGCTTAACGATACTCAATCTGGTGTTTTAGCGGTGTTGTTCAAATACGCCGACGACCATAAAATGCCTGTAGTTGATTTAAACGACTTAAAGAAACTACTTAGCTATCTTTCCGAAGGCGAAGGGGCAAAAGAAATCAAGTCCAGCTATGGATCCATTTCTACCGCTACCTCAAGCACCATCCTCCGAAAAATTGTAGCTATAGAGCAGCAAGGTTTGGGTGGAATTTTTGGAGAAACTTCTTTTGATATCGAAGATCTATTCAACCGTGTAGATGGCAAGGGTGTCATTAGCTTACTGAACATTGCCGATGTTCAAAGCCAACCGGTACTTTATTCTACCTTCTTATTAAGCCTTTTAGCAGAAATTTATCAAAACATGCCCGAAGCGGGAGATTTGGATAAACCTAAATTGGTTTTCTTTTTCGACGAGGCGCATTTGCTTTTCAACGATGCACCAAAAGCTTTCCTGGAGCAAATCAATACCATTATCAGGTTGATCCGTTCAAAAGGAATTGGCGTGTTTTTCTGTACACAGTCTCCTATGGATATTCCGGAAAGTGTATTAGCGCAGTTAGGCAACAGGGTACAACATGCCTTAAGAGCATTTACTCCCAATGACGTAGATGCCTTGAAGAAAACGGTGAATACTTATCCAAAATCGGAATTTTATGCTATTGACAAAGTGCTAACCTCCTTAGGTACCGGCCAAGCACTCATCACGGTATTGAACGAAAAAGGCATTCCCACTGAAGTAGCTGCCACCTTGCTTACCCCCCCTCGTGCAGTAATGGGACCAATGGCGGCAATAGATTGTGAGAAGCTGATGCAAGCTAGTCCACTATTTAGCAAATACAAGGAAACGGTAGATCCTATCAGTGCGTATGAAATGCTAACCGATAAGATTAATGAAACCCAAGCCAACGAAAACAAGGCAAAGGCTGATGAGGAGGAACGTAAAAGAATTGAACAAGAGAGCAAACCAAAACCAGGTGAAAAGAGTTTAGTGGAAGAGATTATGGGAGCCACCATTACCCGACAAATAGGAAAAGAAATTGTTCGAGGTATTTTCGGAATGCTTAGCGGTAAAAAAACCCGATCAACTAAATCATCTGGGGGTGGGCTTTTTGGATTCTAAAAGTTAACTTTGGCGACAACTAAATATTCATTTAAAAACTAAACAGTTAATGAAACCTACGTTATTAATTTTGGCTGCTGGTATGGCAAGCCGCTATGGTAGCATGAAACAAATCGACGGTTTTGGCCCTAATGGCGAAACCATTATCGATTATTCTATATATGACGCAATTAAAGCGGGATTTGGAAAAGTTATATTCATCATTAAAGAAGAATTTGCAGAGAACTTCAAAGCTATTTTTGATGAAAAATTAAAAGGCAAGATTGAAGTAGACTATGTTTACCAAAATTTTGACCTTAAGCAATTTGGCATCGATGAAGAAATTTATCGCGAAAAACCTTGGGGAACAGCCCATGCGATTCTTTCGGGCAGAAAAGTGATTAAAGAACCTTTCTGTGTGATCAATGCCGATGATTTTTACGGTTATGATGCCTTCAAAAAAATGGCAGACTTCCTTACTTCGGAAATAACAGACGCCAACTATTCTATCATTGGTTATAAAATCGGTAAAACCTTATCTGACTTTGGTTCGGTGTCAAGAGGCGTTTGTAAAGCTGATGAAGCTGGCAATTTGACTGAAATTGTAGAACGTACAAAAGTTTACAAGAAAGACGACGCTATTGTTTACGAAGAAGACGGCAAAGAATTCCCATTAGAGTTTGATACCCCTGTATCTATGAACTTCTGGGGCTTCACTCCTGCAGTGTTTAAAATCACCGAAGATCTTTTCAAAACCTTTGCTATGGAAAACAAAGACAAGCCTAAAGCTGAATTTTTCATCCCATTAATAGGCGAACATCTGGTAAGTACCCAAAAAACTTCCTTTAAAGTAGTACCAACCGACAACCAATGGTTTGGTGTTACCTATAAAGAAGATAAGCCGTTGGTTCAGGCATGTATTGATGAACTTATCAAAAATGGCAACTACCCAGAGAAGCTATGGAATTAACAATTGATGAAAGTATTTTAAAATCTTACGGTTTAAATAACCAAAACATTAAAATACAACAAATAGGTTCTGGACACATCAACAGAACCTATTTGCTCATACAAACCACTGGTGAACAAAGAAAATATGTGCTGCAAGAAATCAACACACATGTTTTTACCAATCCGGCAGCTGTTGCAAACAACATTAAACTAATTGCGGATTTCTTAGCAGAAAACTTCCCTGATTATCTTTTCCCAGCTCCTGTGGAGACCCAAACTGGCAGTACTATGATAGAGCATGATGGTGCTTTTTGGCGTTTAAGTCCTTTTGTTGACAACACCATTGCATTGGACACCTTAACGGCCCCGCAACAAGCCTATCAAGCAGCAAAGCAATTTGGCAAATTGAGTAGATTGCTTGATCATTTTGATAGTAGCAAACTACAAGAAACTATTGTGGGTTTTCATGACCTGCACCTTCGTTTCGACCAATTTCAAACTGCTTTGGCCCAAGGCTCCCTTTCGTTAAGAGAACAGGCAGTAAAAGAAATTGAGACAGCACTTGGCTTTAAGTCTATCTTAACAGAATATCAAGCGTTAAAGGATAGTTTGCCAAATAGGGTAATGCATCACGACACAAAAATTAACAATGTGCTATTAGCACAAGGTAGTTATGAGGGGGTGTGCGTAATTGACTTGGACACTTTAATGCCTGGCAAATTTATATCCGATCTTGGGGATATGATGCGTACCTACCTTTGCGAATTTTCGGAAAATGAGACAGATCTTTCGAAAATCACGGTACGTATGGATTATTTTGCTGCCATGATAGAAGGCTATTTGTCTGAGATGGGTGATATCCTCACCGAAACGGAGAAAAAAGCAATCTTGTTTAGTGGAAAATATATCATCTATATGCAAGCACTTCGCTTTTTGGCCGATTTCCTAAATGGCAGTGTTTATTATCCGGTTAACTATCCATTACAAAATTTGGATAGAACAAAGAACCAATTCAAATTATTGATACAATTGGTTAAGAATGAGGAGCAATTGCAACAACTGATTTCCAACTGCTTATTAAATTCCAATATGAAGATTCAAAAATCCCAAAACTAAACAATCAAAATACGACAACATCAACCCTAATCTCTCCCCTTGGAGAGAGATTAGGGTGGTTAAGTACTGCTAAAATAGGGTTACAAAGCTCCAATCTTATTTTTTAATTCGTGTTCCATATCTTTTATCGCATCTTCTAAAGATTCTATTGAATCTTTTAACGCTTCTTTCATTTCTTCAAATGAAGCCTGCTCAATTTCGCTAGCATCAATCACGATAAAAATACCCTTGATGTTTCCCAAATACCTACGTACTTGATGAGAAATCATTGATAGCAGTCGTTCTTCAATTCTATCCATGATTAGGCAATTATTGCTTCACAATCTTAAATTCTGTTCTTCTATTAAGTTGATGTTGCTCCTCTGTACAGTTAACCTCATTTACACATTTATTCAACAACATGGTTTCTCCGTACCCTACAGCTGTAAGCCTATTTTTTTCGATGCCATTACTAACCAGATACTGAACGACAGCTTCTGCTCTTTTTTGAGATAGTTTTAGATTGTATTTATCATTTCCACGACTGTCTGTATGTGCCCCTATTTCTATCCATATTGTTGGATTATCCTTCATGATTTTCACCAACTTATCCAATTCTTTCGCTGCATCAGGCCTGATTTCTGCATCATCAAAATCGTAATAAATATTCTCAATCCTTATTCCTTTGTTGATTACAATCTCCTCTAGATAGATATCCTTATTCAAGTTAGCTGCTACAATAGGCAAGCCCTTTGTGCTGATTTTAGCTAAATCATTCCTGAAGCCTGTTTTTTCTCCCAAAAGCTGATAAGCTGTTTCTCTATCAAGGTTAAATTTAAACTTACCTGTACTATCAGTTTGGAATTGAAGTTGACCATTTTCCTGACCTTTCAAAGTCACAATAGCATTAGCCAATGGTAAATGAGTTCCCTTGGCAAACACCGTTCCTACTAGTTTGTAAGCAGCAGCCTTTTGTTTTATAAAATGGTAAATATCATCTTTGCCCATTCCATTATTACGGTTAGAAGCAAAATAACCAGAGCCATCGGTGTCTAGAACAAAAGAAAAATCATCCTGTGGCGAATTTAAAGGATAGCCCAAATTAATGGGTTGGCTAATTTGCCCACTTCTTAAAATTGACACATAAATATCTAGCCCGCCCATTCCTATATATCCATCACTACTGAAATAAAAATTGTTAGCTTGATCAAAAAAAGGGCTTCTTTCATTTCCTTCAGTATTTACTTCTTTTAGATTCACAGGAGCACTCCATTCACCAGACTTATTCTTGGCACTTACATAAATATCTGTTCCTCCTTTTCCTTCAGGCATATTTGAACAGAAATAAAGGTATTTCCCATCATTACTAATAAAAGGATCGCTGTTTGAATAAGCGGCACTGTTATATTTAAAGGGTTCTGCTTCACTCCAATTTCCATTTTCATCTTTTAAGGCTTTATAAATGCCCATGGTTGCAGTAGCCAATTTTCCTCTTACCACATCTATTTTCTGATAAGAGGCCTTCTCTGGAGCTACAGTCGCTGTAAAAAACATCTGTTTTCCATCAGCAGTAAAACTAGCTGGCCCTTTATGATAGTTCATTTCTTTTCCTACTGGAAAGTCTGTAATGCTATCATCTTTTTTCTTAATAAAGAGCTTTAAATAGCTCTCTCCTGTAAAACCATCCACTCTCTTGTTGGGTAGCTTTGTTCCGTCAAATCTAAAAAAAGCAGTTTTTTGTTCAATTGAAATTACAGCGGGACGATTAGAAACAAAAATGATATTGTCGCCTCTTTTAACCAATCCCCATTCTGAATGCGTACTGTTTAAGGCCTTTTCATTTAAAATCTCTACAGTAGCGGCATCTTTCATCCATCTCACAGCTGAATCACAAGATTGGATCCATCTATTAACTATTTCGGGATTTACTTTTTGATCAAGCTTCCAGTATTTATAGTATTGAATTTTTGCTTCATTATATTTGCCATTTTCTTGTAATGCCCTTGCATAATTCAATGCATCTTCGGACGTACTATTAGACTGTCCTGTAGCCAAGGCAGCCCAACTTTCGGCTTGTTTATAATTCTGTTGCATTTTATAACAAAAAGCTAATCTGGCTGCCGCATGTTTGGTTTCTTTTTTCTTCCATGCTTGCTCATAAAGCACTATTGCATTATTATAATTATAGAGCTCAAATTGTTCATCGGCCTTTTTGATTATATACTGGGCTTTAACCGTTGGTTGCAGATACAGTAGGATAATTCCAGCTATCAAAATAATTTTCTTCATATCGGTAAAAGCTAATTGTTTGCCTTACTAGAAATACCTAGGATTACTAAGTCGTATATATTTTCTACCGATGGAGTAACCAATAGAAATTTCGTGAGTACCGCTATTATAATTACGTAAGCCTCCCAAAGAGTAATCATAGGCATAACCTATGCGCAGATTATCATTGGCAAAAAACTGCACCGCAGCTATTGCAGCGCTCATTATATTCAAATCTTTTTGAAGATAACTTTTGTTGTATAATTTAAGACCAGTACGATATGATCCACCCAACCAAATTTTGTCATTTAAAATAAGAAAGGCAGTGGCATCTAAGCTCGACACACTGGCTCGATCATCTTTGAGCAAAAACGACGGTTTAAGTTGCATATAATCATTAATTGGAATTAGCATTCCCGCAGTTAGATAATAATGGGGTTTTGGCTTGCTGATAAACGCATAATTGCTCATGCTCATAAATTGTGGTATTAAATTATCTACCGAAAATCCTGCATAAAATTTCTCATTAGAAAAAAAGACCCCAGCTCTAGCATCAGGCACTATGGTGCTCAACATACCTGGTGGTTGCTCACTCTCAAAATCATTTGGATTTAGTTTTGACCCATCTATACCCAACTGCATTACCCCCAACCCCAATCCAAACGCCAGCCTATTTTCTCCATAGGCACCCATACGAATTCGATAAGCATAATTAGCGTATGCTGCTAAATTTTGTTGAGCTCCTATCTTATCATTCGAAATCTGCAAGGCTAGCCCTACATTTCCTTCATTGGCAATAGCATCAACCGCCAACGAAAATGTTTTAGGGGCGCCTGCTAAACCTACCCATTGATTACGATAAAAAGCATGTACATTAAGCTGTTCCTTATAGCCAGCATATGCGGGATTGATGTAAATTCCGTGAAACATATACTGACTGATTTGCGCATCTTGTTGCGCATGGCTCAAGGTGCTTACCAGCTGTAAGATTAAAATGATTAATAAGATTTTTTTCATTTTGTAGAAGTTTTGGGAGTTACTGTTTCTTGAAACTCTTCACAAGCGTAATGTATCCCTTAAATACTTTCCAGTCGCCACCCTGAATTTCTTTTACTCTTAGGACATAAAAATATGTGCCTTCATTAAGGCCTTCCCCCGTCCAGTTATTTTGGTAATTTTTAGCTCTAAACACTTCGTTTTCCCAACGGTTAAAGATGGTAATCTCATTTTCAACGAATAATTCTAATCCTCTGATTTCGAAAGTATCATTAACTCCATCGCCATTCGGCGTAAAAAGATTAGGCACAAAAAGTGTAGTACTAGAAGCTGATAATTTGGTGAAATAATCTCCATTAGCTAAAGGATAGGTATCAAGAGGCACATCTAAAGTGCTATGCAAGCCAAGAGAAGGATTGATGGTTTTTAACCCTATCCATTGATCTTTTTGTTGGTACCTCGCAATGGAAGCCGCTGCATCATTATACATGATTCCATTGGTGCTACTGTTATGCTGTAACGATAATTTAATTTTATTAGCGGCACTTCCATAGATATGCCATACTCGATCCATCCCCTGTTTAGGATTTTTAATGGGTTTATTTGCCCCGAAATAGTCGAGCACACTAACATAAATCTTTCCAGCAGTTGCCGAGGTAATGGTTGTTGGCGTATAATCATAAGCAAGAATACCCACAGGAAATTCGAAAGTGGAACCGGCCTCAAAATCCTTAATCACATGCCCGTTGACGCTATTACCTGTAATGACCATACTATTCCTATTGGCATTAGCAATCTTACCTTTAGCATTAAAGGCCAAATTATTTCCATTCAAGAAAATATTGGCGCTGTTTACCGCTAAATCTAAAGTCCCACTTATGTTAAGTTGAGCTGCCAATGCCCCTGTTGGGTTTACAGTACCGTAGCCTGGGTCAGAAACCTCGCTAAGTGTTAAATTTTGCTGGTTTCTATTTTCAATGATCAAATCAATAAAATTCCCATTATTCCCATCAATATAAGTCGGCCCTGCTGCCATACTTGTATAAAAAGGATTATCACCAGGGTTATAGATTACAATTTTTCCTGTACCTGAGAAATTCGCTCCAGGTGCAATCCAAATATTTTTACTATAAATCTCCAATATGCCATCAATCTGCCAATTAGCTTGGGGGCCAAAATAAACTTCTTCGGTATAACGACTTACAGTAGTTCCTACTGCGATATTGACCAAGCTATTATCGACAGTGGTACTGCCCCTGCCATTTTGGGCCATGATATTTAAACTGCATAACAAAATGCAAAAAAACAGAAAGCTAAAAATCTTTTTCATGGTGAACGTTTTATGGCTAGCGATTAAAAAAGTAGGGAACTTATCACTACCTCTCCTTATATTATTTGGCTGTAATATTTAAAATGACTTGAGCTATTCAGTCAACTAATCCCTCTCTTATACTAGCTACACGACTGAATACCTCTCACGCTCAAGTCAATGTTTTCATCTCTTTTATTTGAGATTGTTTTTTTAAAGCATTTTAAGCACTACTGTAATTACTTGTTTTAAATATTTTTTATATGACTTGAGCTATTCAGCCACTAATCCCTCGGTTAGCTTCCCGGCTGAATACCTCTCTCGCTCAAGTCAATGTTTTATTTCTTTTGTTTAGAGAGCATGGCTTCTTCAAGTCGTTTTAAGCGCGCCTCCATTTTATGCTGCTCGGTTTTCAGATCTGCTATCTCTTTATCTTTTGCATCCAGTTGTTTTTGCTGTTCAATGGTATGCAGGTATAATTCTTCTACTTTTTCGAGCATTTGGATAGAAAGTTCTGACATGTTAAAAATGTATTCCCCTTTCTCATTTTTGCGTAACGCTTTGATGCTCGTAATACCAGGCAGGTGTTTGTTTTCATTAATGAAGTTTTCAACCTCTTTTAAAGATTTGAAGCTGTAGTCTTTTTTCAATTCAGAGAAACCTTTAAAATAATCTTCAAACACATAATCTGCGAAAGTAGAATTAGCCGTTTCAATTGAACCATTCACGGCAAGAAATACATTGGCATCTGAAGTACTTAACATGTTGGTTGTACCTATGCCTACTTTTCCTAGGCTAGAGATATGCATTCTGGTGACACCATTGGTCATTAATTGTAGTGGTGTAGCCGAACTACTTGCCGTACCTAGCACAAGTCCTGTAGAAGTACCACTTGCCACCAGTTGAGAAGCATTAGTTAAATCTTGATAAAGATCTACGATGCTACCTCCAGAAGACAATCGCATATTCGACCTTCCAGTAGTAGTGGCATTAGTGATATAAGCCCCATTAGTCTGGTCAAATATTAGCTCTCTCGTTTCTGGAGTTGTTGATTTAAAATCAAGACTATGTCCATTTAAATTTACTACCCTATTGCTTGCCAAGCTACCATCGGCAGTATAAATGTTGTTTACAGCCAAGGTATTTTGGGCAGCCCAAGTAGGAGCACCTGAGCCATTGGTAATTAATACTTGGTTATTACCCCCTGAGGCAAGCCAGGCAGGAGTACCTGTTGTACCTGTAGTTAATATCTGATTATTGCCTCCTGAGGCGAGCTTGGTAACTGCCACGTTTGCAGCTGCAGCAATATCCGCATCAACAATAGTACCATCAAGTATTTTGGCACTCGTTACCGCATTGGCCTTGATGTCCGCAGTTACCGTGGTCAACGTTGCCCCTGTGCCACCGGTAATGGTCAAATCGTTCGACGTAATGTTTGCTCCGCTTACGGAAGTAGATGGCAGCGTACCATAACTTACCGCTCCAGCTGCATCGGCAATGGCAACACGGCCGGCAGTACCCGCACCAGCAGTCAGTTTGGCTGCAGTGACATTGGCGTCTGCAATCTTGGTAGTCGTTACTGCGTTAGCTTTGATGTCCGCAGTTACCGTAGTCAGCGTTGCCCCTGTGCCACCGGTAATGGTCAAATCGTTTGACGTAATGTTTGCTCCGCTTACGGAAGTAGATGGCAACGTGCCATAGCTCACAGCTCCAGCTGCATCGGCAATGGCA
>Ga0206117_100374_pt1 | contig 53754 bp, 42 predicted proteins | sample 3A5Ametagenome_FD_177997 | JGI IMG/M metagenome (GOLD analysis project Ga0206117, IMG submission 177997) | Enriched microbial communities from leaf-cutter ant dump, University of Wisconsin, Madison, United States - 3A5A | ecosystem: Environmental > Terrestrial > Nest > Insects nest > Nest dump... | reverse complement strand
GAGTTCTTTCCCGAAATCACAAGTTCACTTGACGAGGTCCATTCCAATCAAATCCCCGAAAGGATCCAACCGAAACGGTCCTTTTATCAAGAAACGTGTCTTCCGGACTTAGCTCTTCTTAGTACCCAACGAACCCTCTCAGGTCCGTCACGCACCGAATGCCCTAAGCGCCGGCCACGTTTCTCTTTCTTCCTATTCACTTGTCAAAGAACGGAGAGGAACCAGCCTCTCAAACCCGCCGCCTCAGACCGCCAGTTTTGCACCAGCATCAGGCAACAGAAACTCGCCGGCACCACGTCGCCGCAGCGCCGCCGTCGATGAACGTGCTTATAGGGGGACATTCTTGCCCTGTCAACACCATCTTCGCCGACAGACGAAAAACATCCGAGATTCGGCATAACCGCCGGATTACAAGGGTTTAGCGATTGTCCAAACGGTCAAAAAACCGTCATGACCGCGACTGGCGTCGAAAAAAATCTAGAAAATTTCTGCCCGGCCCCGAAGGGCCGAACAATCGCGTCTCAGAGGCCGCCATTGAACTCGGTCGGGCAGCCGGCGGCGATCCAGGCAGCCTCGCGACGACGCAATTCGGCACCGAGCGCAGGCCCTGGCACGTAGCCTTCCGCCATCAGACGGGCGGCCGTCACAGGCGACTCCGGGGGGCGGAAATCACGGGCGAGGAGAACGAGATCCGCCTCCGGATCGCATCCCCGTTCGGCCGCCGCGAAAAGCAGCGCAGCGGAGGCCACTTCGTTGCCGGCCCGAACCACCGCGAGGCGAACGGTCGTCTCATCCAGTCGGGTCGCGAGTTGATCGCCCCAGTGAGCGATCGCCTCTATCCGCTTGTCCTCTCGCCCCGACAGGCGCAAGGCGCCGGCAAGCGCCAGCCGATCGACGGCAAGCGCAGCGAATCGCGCCTCAAGGCCGAGTGGTACGTCGTGCCGTGCCGACAGACCGATCATGGCCTCAAGGCGCGCCAGCGCGCCGCCGCCCGGCAGGATGCGGGCAAAAATGCCCGTCTCATCCATAATGGCGAGGGCCGCCACCGCCCCCTCGGCCGTGACCAGCTTTCGCATCTCCGCGCCGATTCGCTCCCGCGACAGCCGCCCGATTCCGTCCTGGAGGGCAACGGCGGCCTCGAGCCCCGCCGGATCGAGGCCGCCACGCCCATATCGGGCATGGAAGCGAAAGAAGCGCAGAATGCGGAGATAGTCCTCTTCGATTCGCTCGGCGGGATCGCCGATGAAGCGGACGTGTCCGGCAAGAGCATCGACAATGCCGCCGACAGGATCATGCAGACTGCCGTCGGCATCGGCATAGATGGCGTTCATCGTGAAGTCGCGTCGCCCGGCATCGCCCGCCCAATCGCGCGTAAAAGCGACGACGGCGTGCCGGCCGTTGGTTTCGATGTCGGTCCTGAGCGTCGTCACCTCGAACGGTCGCCCGGACGCGACGACCGTCACGGTACCATGTGCGATCCCGGTCGGCACCGCCTTGAGACCGGCAGCCGTTGCCCTGGAGGCGACCATTTCGGGCCTGGCCGTCGTCGCTATGTCGACATCGTCGACCGGTACGCCGATCAAGGTATTGCGAACCGCCCCACCCACGACGCGGGCCCGATCGCTGTCCATCTCGATCGCGGCGATCACGCGCCGAAAGGCGGGATCTTCCAGAAACGGCGCGCCGGCGATCGAGGCGGGAAGGCTCATCGGAAGACTTCCTCGTAAAAGCGGCGCAGGATATTGCCGGTCACGCCCCAGATGCGATGGCGGCCATATTGCAGCGAGAAAAAGTGCCGGCGACCGCTCGCGTGTTCGAAGTACTCCTCGCGGTGGTTACCGGGGTCGAGCACAAAATCGAGTGGCACCGAGAACACCTCGGCCACCTCCCCGGGGTTGGGCACCAGCGCCGGCGCGCCGCCGACGAGGCCGATCACCGGAAAGACACGAAAGCCCGACGGCGTCGGATAGGGGGCGAGCAAGCCGACAGGCTTGACGACCGACGGATCGAGACCGACCTCTTCCTCAGCTTCGCGCAAGGCGGCCTCGACGAGCGACGCGTCGTCCGGTTCGATCTTGCCGCCCGGCAGCGCCACCTCGCCGGAGTGAACGCGAAGCCCCTCGGTCCGCCGGATCATGATGAGATCGAGGCCGGGTGCGTCCTGCCGCCCGACGAGGCCGATCAGAACTGCGGCGTCGCGCAGCGGCTGGGTGGAGGCCATGAGACTGGCGGCCACCCTTCCCTCGCCGGAAGCGAGCAGCGCACCGGCGGTCGAGAGCGGCCTCATACGGCCGGCCCTGGCAAGAACTTCGGCCGGCCCCACTTCCTCCGCGATCACCCTCGCCTCCCGGCCGGTCGCGCCTGCCTTGATTTTGCTTGCCTCATGGGTTGAAACCAGATCCGGCACCATTTCCGAAAGGTGATGCGCCGCGCGGCGGGAGATGTCAAACTTGACCGCTGGGCGTAAGACCGCCTGAGACCGAAGCGGAAACAAGAAGCCGTGAACGCGGGTTTCGGCACGGGATGACGCCAAGGGCCCGAGGCCTGTCGGCGACTGAGGAAGAAAGAAGGAGCAATCCGCGATGGACGCAGAGATCAAGACGGCCCCCGACGCCGTTGCCGAGGCGGATGCCGCCTTCGCGCGGCTTTCGGCGGTGCGCGCCGCCATCGCCCGCGTCATCTTCGGACAGGAGGCGGCCGTCGAGGCCGCTTTGGTGACGTTGCTCTCCGGTGGCCACGGCCTGATCGTCGGCGTGCCCGGCCTTGCCAAGACCAAGCTGGTCGAAACGCTTGCCGTCGTGCTCGGCATGAGCGAGCGACGCATCCAGTTCACGCCCGATCTGATGCCCTCCGACATTCTCGGCTCGGAAGTGCTGGATCAGGCAGCCGATGGCAGTCGTTCCTTCCGGTTCATCCGTGGGCCGGTGTTCGCCCAGCTCGTCATGGCCGACGAGATCAACCGCGCCTCCCCGCGCACCCAATCCGCTCTTCTGCAGGCCATGCAGGAGCACCATGTCACCGTCGCCGGTGTCCGCCACGACCTTCCCGCGCCGTTCCACGTCCTAGCGACGCAGAACCCGCTGGAGCAGGAGGGCACCTATCCGCTACCCGAAGCGCAGCTCGACCGCTTCCTGCTGGAGATCGACCTCGATTATCCGGACCGCGACACCGAGCGCCGCATCCTCATCGAGACCACGGGCCACGACGAAGCGACGGCCGAACGGTTACTTGCCGACGGCGAACTGCAGGCGCTGCAGGCTCTGGTTCGCCGCATGCCGGTCGGCGAGCGGATCGTCGAAGCGATTCTCGACCTGGTGCGCGGCGCCCGCCCCGGCGCCGATCTCGTTCCGGAGGCGGCCCGAGACATCGCCTGGGGCCCCGGTCCCCGCGCCGCGCAATCGCTGATGCTGGCCGTTCGCGCCCGCGCGCTCATGACCGGCCGCTATGCGCCGTCGCTCGACGATGTCGCCGCGCTCGCGGTGCCGGTGCTGAAGCACCGCATGGCGCTCACATTCGAGGCGCGCGCCCGCCGCCGCGCCATCGCCGAGGTCATCGGCCTCATCCTCGCAAAGGTGATCTGAGCATGGTGGGGCAAGATGCCCTCGCGCCGGAAGGCGTCGCCGCCGCCCGCAGTCTTGCCGCCGCCCTGCCCGACCTCCTGATCGAGGCACGGCGCGTGGCCGCGACGGTCGCCGCCGGCTGGCACGGACGCCGTCGGGCCGGACCCGGAGAGGATTTCTGGCAATTTCGCCCGTTCATGTCGGGGGAATCCATGCGCGGCATCGACTGGCGACGGTCGGCCCGCGACGAGACGCTCTACGTGCGCGAGCGCGAGCATGAAAACGCGCATACCGTCTGGCTCTGGGTCGATCTCACCTCGTCCATGGACTTCCGCTCGGAACTCGCCAACACCAGCAAGGGCAGCCTCGCGCTCACTCTCGCCCTCTCGATCGCCGAGCTGTTGGCGCGTGCCGGCGAGCGCGTCGGCATCGTCGGCGACGCCGAGCCGACCACGAGGCGCGATGGCGCCGAAGTGATCGCTATGAAGCTCGCCCGGCTTGGTTCGGTCGACGCCAGCAGCGCACCGACAGCCATGCGCCGCCGCGACGACGCCGTGCTCATCTCCGACTTTCTCGGACCGCAGGCAAAACGCGATTCGCTTTTTGCCGACCTTGCGACACTTGAAAGCCGTGTACATCTGGTCGAGATCGCCGATCCGGTCGAGGAAACCTTTCCCTTTGCCGGGCGCGTCGATTTCGTCGACCCCGAAACCGGCGCCCGCCTGACGGCCGGCCGCGCCGAGGCGTGGCGCGAAACCTATCTCGCCAGCCGGGCCGAACATCGCGCACGTCTCGTCGCCGCCTGCCGACCCGGCTGGAGCCATACGCTTGCGCGGACGGATCGACCGGCCACCGAGACGTTGATCGCCCTTTGCGGCCAGCTCTCGGCACCCGAAGGAGGGGGAGCATGAGCGGCCTTTCCTTCGCCGCGCCGCTGGCCCTCATCGGCCTCTTCGCCATGCCGGCCATCTGGTGGCTCTTGAAGGCGACACCGCCGCGCCCGGTGACGCGCCTGTTCCCACCGCTTGCTCTGATCATCCGTCCGAAGCGCGACGAGGAGACACCGGTCCGTACGCCCTGGTGGCTGATCGCCCTGCGCCTTGCGATCGCCGGCCTGATCGTGCTGGCGGTCGCCGGTCCCGTCCTTCAGCCAGCCGAGCGGACCGTCCGCGGCCAGGGACCGCTGTGGCTCTTCGTCGACAACGGCGCCAGCGCAGCACCCGACTGGACGGAACGCCGCGCCACCGCAGCCGCCATTCTCTCGGAGGCCGATGACGCCGGACGGCCGGTACTGCTGGTCGCCACGGCCGACGGGCCGGACGGCATCGGTGCGCAGACGACGGCAACCGAAGCGCTCCGGCGCATAAACGCCCTTGTTCCGCGCCCGACCCTGCCGGACCGGGCTCCGTTGCTACCCGTCCTTTCCCGCCTGGCTGCCGCGACGCCGCCGGGCGAGATCGTCGCCTTGCCAGAGCCGGGCGACGACGGCACGGCGCATGAGTTCCTCGCCAGCCTCGCTCGCCTTTCGAGCAGCGCACCGATGACGCTTGCCGTTTCCAGCCGCCCCGCTCCCGTGGCCATTGAGGCGGTCGAGCAGGACGGTGCCGCCGTCTCGGTCCATCTCCGGCGACCGGAAGCCGGCGCACCGGAAGACGGAAAACTCCGCCTCCTGGATCGCAAGGGGCGGCTTCTCGACGAACGCCCATTTGCCTTGGCAGGCAGCGCTGCCCGTGTTGACGTCCGCTTCGAGCTGCCGCTCGAAATCCGCAACGACATCGCCCGCGCCGAGGTGACGGGCGGCAACTCGGCGCTCGGCGTTCATCTCCTTGACGATCGTTGGCGCCGACGGTCGGTCGCCATCGTCACCGCGACCGGCAGTGACGCGGCACGACCGTTGATCGCGCCCGAGTACTTCCTTGAAAAAGCGCTCGCACCATTTGCGGAAGTGACCGTTCCCAGCCAGGGCGCGCTCGCGGATGCCTTCAAGGCGGCAATCGAAACGCGACCGACCGCCATTCTGGTTGCCGACGTCGGCCGCCTCGGTGAGGGTGAGGCCGCACTCGCCCGCGCTTTCATGGAAAAAGGCGGCGTGCTCGTTCGCTTCGCCGGGCCGCGACTGGCTGCATCCGACGAGACCGAAGTGCCGACCCCGCTTCGCCGTGGCGACCGGGCCCTCGGCGGCTCCCTGTCCTGGAGCCAGCCCCAGTCGCTGGGCAGCTTTTCCGACAACGGTCCCTATGCGGGTCTCGCGGTCCCCGGCGACGTGACGGTGAACCGGCAGGTGCTCGCCGAACCCGGCGTCGATCTCGCGGACAGGACCTGGGCCAGTCTTTCCGACGGCACGCCGCTGGTCACCGCCGCGCGCGTCGGGGCCGGCTGGCTGGTTCTGTTCCATGTCACCGCCGACACGCGCTGGTCCAACCTGCCGATATCCGGCGTGTTCGTGGACATGCTGCGCCGAACCATAGCCCTTGGCGCGGCCGATGGCGGCGCGCGCGAGGTGGGAGGCAACACCGTGCTGCCTCCGCTCTCCCTTCTCGACGGCTATGGCCGGGCCTCGGCGCCGACGGCCGGCGCCACCGGCATCCGCGAAGCCGACATCGCGACGATCCGCCCCTCACACTCGACGCCACCCGGCCTCTATGGGAGCGATGACGGCTTCCGGGCGCTCAATCCTATGAGACCGGACATGACCTACACGTCGCCCGATCTTGCCGACGTGGCGCCGGGCGTGCGCCGGATCGGCCTCATCGCCGAAACGGCGATCGATCTGTCACCGTTCGCTTTCGGCCTCGCCTTCCTGCTCCTGCTGGTCGACGGGCTCGCGGTCACCGCGCTCGCCGGCGGATTCAGGCGGCGCCGACCGGCGACGGCCCTCGCAGTGGTCGGGCTCGCGCTGCTCCTGATGCCGCGTACCGTCCAGGCGGCCGACGACGAACACCTTCTGGAGGCGCTGTCGACCACCCGACTGGCCTATGTCGAGACCGGCATAGCCGACATCGACGAGACCAGCCGCACCGGCCTGTCCACGCTTTCCCGCTTCATCGCCTCGCATTCCTCGCTGGAGCCGGGCGAGCCGATGGCCGTAGATCCCGAACAAGACGAGCTGTCGGTCTTTCCGCTGATCTACTGGCCCATCGACGCGGCGGCGGCGATGCCTTCGGCTGCCGCCATGGGCCGCATCGAAACCTTCATGAAAGACGGTGGTACCGTGCTGTTCGACAGCCGCGACGATGCCGACTTCTCCACCACCTCGCCCAACACCATGCGGCTGCGCGACATGCTGTCGACAATCGACGTGCCTCCTCTCGAACCCGTGCCCTCCGACCACGTGCTCACCAAGTCCTTTTACCTGCTCGGCGCATTCGTCGGCCGAACCGAAGGCTCCCCCCTGTGGGTCGAGGCGCCCGATGACGTCGAGGACGAGGGCGACCAGGCGCGTCCGGTGCGAGCGGCCGACGGCGTCTCCCCGCTGCTGATCACCGGCAACGACCTTGCCGGCGCCTGGGCGGCCGACGACGGCGGCGCCTTCCTGCATCCCCTGGTGCCGGGCTCCCCCCGCCAGCGCGAGTTCGCGTTTCGCGCCGGCGTCAACATCGTCATGTACGTACTGACCGGCAACTACAAGGCGGACCAGGTGCACGTGCCGGCCCTCCTCGAACGGTTGGGGGAATGAGACCGTCATGATCTGGTCGATTTCCTTTACGCCCATGTTGCCCGTGTCCGTCCTCGTCGCCGGCGGCGTCATGGCGCTCGTCGTTCTGGCGCTGATGGCCTTTCGCCGCCGCCCGGGCGTGCTCCTCAGGGCGCTTGCCCTTGCCCTGCTCCTTCTCGGCGCGGCGCGGCCCGAGCTGGTCGCCGAGGACCGCAAGGCTCTCCCCTCCGTGGTGGCACTGGTCGCCGATCGCAGCGCCTCGCAGACTTTGGCCGGTCGACCGGCCGACACCGACGCCGCCTACGCGGCTCTCAAGGATCGCCTGTCCCGTCTTTCGGGCATCGAGCTTCGCGAAGTGCCGGCCGCCGCCACCGACAATGCCGATGGCACGCGCCTTTTCGCCGACGTGGCGCGCGCGCTTTCCGACGTGCCCGCCGACCGGATCGGCGGCGTTGCTCTCGTCACGGACGGCCGCATCCACGACGTGCCGACGAGTGTCGTGGGCCTTGGCTTCTCCGCGCCGGTCCATGTGCTGGTCACCGGAGATCCCGGCGAATACGACCGCCGCATCGAACTGACATCGAGCCCGAAGTTCGCTCTTGTCCGCTCGACGCAGAGCCTCAGCTTCCGTCTCGTCGACGACGGCCGTTCGCCTGACAGCGCGGCGGTGCCGGTGGTGGTGCGCCGCGACGGCGAGGTCGTGGCGACGGTCACCATGGCGCCCGGCGACGAGCGCACCGTCGACATCGCCATACCCCACGCGGGCGACAACATCGTCGAGGTGGAAGCCCCGCCGCTCCCCGGCGAGATTTCGCCGCTCAACAACACGGAGGTGGCCGTCATCGACGGCGTGCGCCAGGCGCTTCGTGTCTTGCTGGTATCGGGCGAACCGCACGCCGGCGAACGCACCTGGCGCAATCTTCTGAAGTCCGACGCCTCGGTCGACCTCGTCCACTTCACCATCCTGCGGCCGCCGGAGAAGCAGGACGGCACGCCGATCGACGAGTTGTCGCTGATCGCCTTCCCCACCCGCGAACTGTTCGACGAGAAGATCGACGATTTCGACCTGATCATTTTCGACCGCTACGAAAAGCGCGGCGTGCTGCCGCTTCTCTACTTCGACAACATCGCCCGCTACGTCGCCGACGGCGGGGCGCTGCTGATGGCTACCGGTCCCGATCCGCTCAACGCCGACAGCGTCTACGACAGTCCGCTTGCGCCCCTTCTACCGGCCATTCCCGACGGCAACATTGTCGAAACGCCATTCAGGCCGGCGGTTACCCCGCTCGGAGCCCGCCATCCCGTCACGGCGAACCTGCCGGGCGGCGACACGGATCCGCCGCGCTGGTCGCGCTGGTTCCGCCTGGTCGAGGCTCGCGAAAGCCGCGGCGATGCGCTGATGTCGGGTCCGGACGGCAAGCCGCTGCTCGTTCTCTCCCGAGAGGGCAAAGGCCGCGTCGCCATGCTGCTCAGCGATCAGGTCTGGCTGTGGGCGCGCGGCTTCGAGGGCGGCGGTCCGCATGTCGAACTGCTGCGCAACATCGCCCACTGGCTGATGGGCGAGCCCGAGCTCGAGGAGGAGGCGCTTCGTCTTTCCGGAGAAGGCGGCCGGCTCACTGTCGAACGACGGACGCTGAAGGACGCCGCAGAACCGGTGACCGTGACGTTCCCGGACGGGTCCGAACGGCGGATCGCCGAACTCGCGCCCCTCGGCCCCGGCCGTTTCGGCGCAACACTCGCAACGCAGTTGCCCGGCCTTTACAAGGCGAGCGACGGCACGCTCACGGCGCTTGCCCACGTTGGCCCCGCCAACCCGCGCGAGTTCCGGGCGCTCGTCTCGACCGTGGAGCCGGCGCGCGCCATCGCCGAGGCGACGGGCGGCGCGGCGGTCCGGCTCAGAAAGGAAACCGGAGGCGCGCTGGCCATTCCCACGGTTGCGTTGCGCCGCCCGGCCGGCACCTATTCGGGCGACGGCTGGATCGGGTTCAAGGCGTCGGAGACTTACGAGGTGGCCGGCATCGACACCGTGCCCGTCTATCTGGGGCTGCTCGCCGGCGCCTTGCTGTTGCTGGCCGTCGGCGGTCTCTGGTGGCGCGAAAGCCGGTAACCGGCCGGCTCGGTCAGACGGCCGGACCGGTTGCCCGAACGGGGCCGGCGACGCTGTCGGAAGCGCCCGGCGCCAGTTCGGCCCAGAGCAGACGGGCCGGATCGACCGGGCCCGGCAGTTCCAACCGACCGGCCGGAACGACGCGAAAGCCGAACGGCCAATAATAGGGAAGATCGCCGACCAGCACGACCAGCCTGTGGTGCCGCTGCCGCGCCGCCTCCATGGAAAGCCGCATCAGCGCCTTGCCGACGCCGAGGCTCTTGAGCGCCGGCAAAACGGCGAGCGGGCCTAAGAGCAGTGCAGGCGTTTCTCCCACCGCGATCGCGGTCAGGCGCACCGACCCGATGACGTTCCCCCGGTAGACGGCGACAAGGCTCGTCGGACCGTCGGGAGCATGGCCCTCACGCAGACGGAACGCCGTGCGGCTGTAGCGGCCAGGACCGAAGGTCACATCGTGGATGGCGTCGATGGCGGCGGCATCATTGGCCGCTTCGGGACGAAAGACGACGTCCTCGAGCGCAAAGGTGTCGATGGAGCGGGCAAGCGAGAGATCGATGGCGGTCATGTCGAACCGTAGGAAAGCGGGGTGCGGCGCCATCGATCCGCGGTCCCCGAGGGGTCGATCGATCAGGCGCAGGAATACGCGAAAGCGCGCTCAAAAGCGCGTGCGTCGCGTCGTCGTCGCTGATCGTGACCGAAGAGCATGCAACTCTCCCAAAAGGTTCGCAGCCCCTTAGCATGACGGAGATGAGGGCACAAGCGCTGCATTCTCCGTCAGATTGCGGAAGACGTGCGATTCGAGACGATCCGGCCGCCGTCGAGTTCCACGACCCGGTCCATGCGGTGCAGCGCGGCGCGGGCATGGGTGATCATGATGACCGTCCGGCCGGCCATCCGGTCGAGCACACGATCGAGAACGGCGGCTTCCGTCTCGGGATCGAGCCCCTCGCCCGGCTCGTCGAGAACGAGTACGTCCGGATCGCGCAACAAAACCCGGGCAATGGCCACGCGACGCGCCTCGCCGCCCGACAGCGTCGTCCCCGCGACTCCGACCGGCGTCGCGAGCCCCTCAGGCAACCGGGCGACGAAATCGGCAAGCCCGGCCACGTCGAGGACGGCGGCAAGCTCGTCGGCCGTCGCCGACGGCCGCCCGAGGCGGAGATTGTCTTCAAGCGTCGTCGTGAAGAGATGCGGCTTCTGCGGCACGACGCCGATCGTCTTGCGAACGTCGGCAAGCGCGAGGTCCTTGAGTGACGTGCCGCCGAGTCGGATCTCGCCGGCATCGGGATCGCGCAACCTGGCGAGGAGGGCCGCCACCGATGACTTGCCGGCGCCGCTTTCGCCGACAAGCGCCACGTGGCTGCCGCCGGGGATGTCGAGTGTGACGCCATCGAGCGCCGGCCGGACGGCTCCGGCGTAACGGAGCCTCACGCCATCGAGGCGAATGTCGCGTCCCTCTGGCATCGGCCTGGGATCGAAGTGCTCGATGACAGGCGGCTTGCGATCGAGGATGGCGAACAGCCGCCGTGCCGAGGCAAGCGTCGATGCAACGCCGAGAAAGGCCGCCGGCAGTCCCATGAACGCCTCAGCCGCCGACAGCGACAACAGCGCCGCCATCGCCAGATCCGGACCGGCCATGCGGCCTGCGGCCACGAGCGGCACGCCAATGGCAAGCGCCACGATCAGGGCCAGATCGCCGGAAAGCCGCCCGAGCGCCTGCCCGAATGCGGCCCGGCGTGCCAGTCGGCGCTCGACCTCGACGAGCGAGCCCATCGCCTGGACAAGCCGGTCGCGATGCTCGACGAAGGCGCCTGTGACCATGAGGGGCATCAGGCCGGAGAGATCGTCGACCACCAGTCGGCGGAGATCCGCCGATTGTGCCGTCAACGCTCGCCCCGGGCCCGACGCGGCCATGGCGGCGAACGCCGGCGCCAGAAGACCGCATCCAGCGAGAACCGCGATGACGCCGGCCGACAACGCTCCATCATGCAGGAACAGCACCAGTCCCACCACGGCGAGCGTCAAAAGAGCGACGGCCAGCGGCGACAGGAGCCGCAGGAACGTCAGCTCGAGCCGGTCGATATCGGCCTTGAGGCGAGCAAGCAGATCGCCCGAGCGAAGATCGTCGAGAGCGGCCGGGGCGAGCGGCACCATCTTGGCGAACAGATGGGTGCGGGTGTCGGCGAGAAGGCGCAAGGTCGCTTCATGGCCGATCACCCGGTCGATGTAGCGACCGCCAGTCCGCAGGATGGCCAGCCCCCGGATGATCGCTGCCGGGGTGAAATAGTTCATGGTGACGCCGGCAAGACCTGCCGCCGCCATGGCGGTGATGAACCATCCCGAAGCCGCCATCAGGCCGACATTGGCGAGCGTCGCCACCAGCGACACTAACATCGACAGCAGGATCCAACCGACAAGCCGTCGATAGAGGCCAAGAAGGCGGAACAGATCTCTCATGCCGCGCCTCCGATATCCAAGGTCGCCAGCATGGCGGCAAAGACGCCGCCACGCGCCTTGAGTTCGTCCGGCTTTCCTTCCTCGACCAGTCGGCCGCCGGAGAGAACCAGTACCCGATCGGCGGCTTCGACGGTCTTGAGGCGGTGGGCGATGGTGAGGCGCGTCCGGTCGGCGGACAGCGCGGCGATCGCCTCGCCCACCGCCGCCTCGGTGGCAGCGTCGAGGTGGGCGGTCGGCTCATCCATAAGGACCAGCGGAGCCGGAGCGAACAAGGCGCGGGCAAGCATCAGCCGTTGCGCCTCCCCTCCCGAAAGGCCGGCGCCGCCTTCACCGAGCCGGCTGTCCGCGCCGTGGGGAAGGCGGCTCACGAACTCGTCGGCACGGGCCGCCCTCAGCGCCGCCGCGACATCGCCGGACCGACCCATGGCGACGTTTTCGGCGATGGACGCGTCGAACAGGAAGGCACGCTGCGGCAGGAAGGCGATATGGCGCCGGACATCGGCGAGATCGAGCGAGGCGAGCGGCCGGCCATCAATGAAGATGGTTCCCGCCACGGGCTCTAAAAATCCGGCGATCAACGACAGGATCGTCGACTTGCCGGCACCGCTCTCGCCGACGATCGCCACCTGTTCGCCGGGACGGATCTCGAAACTGATGCCGTCGAGGGCGAGGCGCTCGCCGCCGTAGCTGGCGGAGACATTGTCAAAGCGGACGGAGACCGCGCCTTCGGCGGCAAACGACGCGCCGACGGATCGCTCGGGCGCCGGCCGCGCCAGGAAATCGGCAAGCCGCTCGGCGGCGGCCACCGCTTCCATACGCGCGTGCCGCTCGGTGCCCAGTGTCCGGAGCGGTGCATAGAACAGCGGCGCAAGCAACAGCACAGTGAGGCCGTCGACAAAGGCGACTTCGCCCCAGAGCAGGCGGAACCCGATCAGCACCGCCGTCACCGCGATGGAAACGGTGGCGAAGAACTCGAGAACCAGCGCCGACAGGAAAGCGAGGCGCAGCACCTTCATGGTCTCGCGGCGATAACCGTCGGCCGTCCGGGCGACGAGAGCCACCTCGCGCTTGGCCGCGCCGAGCAGCACGAGATCGGCGAGACCGGCAACGGCGTCGAGAAGATGGCCGCCGAGCCGCGCCATCGACGCCCATTGCCGCTGGTTGGCCCGTTCGGCCGAGCGTCCGGCCAGCACCATGAACAAGGGCAACAGCGGCAACGTCACCGCGAAGGTCACCGCCGACCTCCAGTCGACCGGCAATACGGCGAGAAGAATTGCGACGGGCAATACGGCGACCGTGGCGGTTGCCGGCAGCCATTGGCGCCAATAGGGCTCGATTCCGGAAACGGCATCGGTCAGCGTGGTCGCCAAGTCGCCAGTGGCGGTGCCGGCGAGGCGTACCGGCCCCAGCGCCGCAACATGATCGAGCAACCTAGCGAACAAGCTCTTTCGCGCCCGTGCCGACACCGCGAAACCGATCTGCGCGCCGGCATAGCCGAGGCCTGCCTTGACAAGGGCGATGCCGAGAAGCTGAGCGAGTGCGGGCAGGACGGCGGCAAGATCGGCGCCGCGAAAGACCGCCGCATCTATGACGCGGGCGGTGATGAAGGCGGCGGCCACTCCCAGCAGCCCTTCGGCAACGGCGGCGGCAAGCAGAAGCGCCGTCTCCTTTCGCACGCTGGCCGAAAGGTCTTCGAGAAGGGTCTCGGGTTTGCTCATGCGGAAAGAACGGGCCGGTGCTTCGAATGGGGCAAGCCGGATTGCCACGCGCCGATCGGAACCGCAAGGGCGGAGGCCTTCACTTGGGCGCGATTGGAAAGACGGCCGGCCCGGTGGCGCGGCGGAGAGACGCCGCGCCGGGCTGTGTCATTTGGACGCGTCGATGTCGAGACCGTCCTGGAATTCGAACCACATGACGTTGATCACGCCGATTGCGGCCGCCGCCGTGACACCGAGGATCCAGGCAAAATACCACATTGTCCGTTCTCCTTTGTCAGTAGGCCGAGTGCGAGCGGGCGGAGATCTCTTCCGCCGTGACGCGCCCCCACATCCGCCAGTAGCACCAGACGGTGTAGGCGAGCACGATCGGCAGGAAGATGACCACGGCCCAGAACATGACGTTGAGCGTCAGATGGCTGGAGGTGGCGTCCCACACGGTCAGGCTGGAGTTCGGATCGAGGCTCGACGGCATCACGAAGGGGAACATCGAGAGACCGGCCGTGCCGATGATGCCAGCCATGCCGAGCGCCGATGTGACGAAGGCGAACCCGGGACGATTTGCTTTTGCCAGGAGGGCAGTCAGCAGCGGCCCGAGAATGCCAATCACCGGCGCCAGCATCGCGATGGGCATCGTCGTATAGATGTCCAGCAAGGCGCCGGAGGCCACCACGACCTGCTTGTTGAGCGGGTTGGGCATGGCATCGAGCGGGGGCTGCGACACGATGCGATAGCCATCGATGCCAAGCCAGACCCAGACGCCGGCGACGGCGAACAGCACGGCGATGACCGGCGACAGCCGGACCGCCAGCGCCCGCGACCGCACCGCCACCTCTCCGGAGGCGCGGAGCTGCAGCCAGATGGCGCCATGCGCGACCAGCATGCCCAGCGAAATCAGCCCGGCGAGAAGTGCGAAGGGGTTGAGCAGCGGCAGCAGGGCGAAGATGAACGAGCCCTGGTAATGAGCACGCAGCAGTTCGTCCAGACGGAAGGGCACGCCCTGCAGCAGGTTGCCGAAGGCGACGCCGAAGATCAGCGCCGGAATGGCACCGCCGGCGAACAACCCCCAGTCCCAGGCGTTACGCCACTTCGGATTGTCGAGCTTCGAACGGTAGTCGAAGCCCACCGGCCTGAAGAACAGGGCGAACAGCACGAGCAGCATCGCCATGTAGAAGCCGGAGAAGGCGGCGGCGTAAACGGCGGGCCAGGCGGCGAAGATGGCGCCGCCGGCGGTGATCAGCCACACCTGATTGCCGTCCCAGTGCGGGCCGACGGTGTTGATGGCAATCCGCCGCTCGGCGTCGGTCTTGGCAACGAAGGGCAGGAGCGAACCCACGCCCATGTCCATGCCGTCGGTGATGGCGAAGCCGATCAGCAGGGCGCCGACCAGAATCCACCAGATGAACTTCAGGATTTCATAATCGAACATGGTGGTGTCCTCACTCTGCCGCTGCGACGCGGATCGATTCCGGCATCTGAGTTTCGAAGTGATAGCGGCCGGTACCGAGCGAACTCGGGCCGAGGCGAGCGAACTTGAACATCAGGTAGACCTCGATCACCAGAAGACCGGTGTAGAGCACCAGGAAGCCGGTCAGCGAGAAGATGAGGTCGGTGGTGGTCAGGCTCGACGTGCCGAGGAAGGTCGGCAGCACCTCGCCGATCGCCCAGGGCTGACGGCCGAACTCGGCAACGAACCAGCCAAGTTCACAGGCGAGCCAAGGCAACGGCAGTGCCCACAACGCGGACCTGAGCAACCAGCGGTTCTTCTCGTGGCTGCGCCGGGCGCTGACGTAGAAGGCCGAGGCGAAGATGACCAGCATGACGAAGCCGAAGCCGACCATGAATCGGAAGGCCCAGAACAGCGGCCAGACCTTGGGAATGGTGCTGTCGGCAGCGGCCTGGATCTGCTCCTCGGAGGCGGTGGCCGGATCCTCGACGAACTGCTTCAGCAGAAGCCCGAAGCCGATGTCCTTGGCGTGGGCGTCGAACACCGCGCGCGTCTCGGGCGTCGTGTCGCCACCGCGGATCTTCATCATCGCCGCGTAGCCTTCCTGGCCGGAGCGGATGCGGGCGAGATGCTGATCGCGGAGATCGTTGAGGCCATGCACCGGCTTGTCGAGCGACCGCGTGGCAATGAGACCGAGAGCATAGGGAATCTCGATCGCGCCGTGGGTGACCTTTTCCTCCTGCGAGGGGAAGCCGATCAGGTTGAACGGTGCCGGAGCCGACTGGGTCTCCCACTCGCCCTCGATGGCGGCAAGCTTGACCTTCTGCACGTCGCCGAGTTCGTAACCGCTCTCGTCGCCGAGCACGATGACCGAAAGGCAGGAGGCAAGGCCAAAGCCGGCAGCGACGGCGAACGAACGCTTGGCGAAGGCGACATCACGCCCCTTCAGGAGATACCAGGAGGAAATGGCCAGCACGAACATCGAGGCGGTGGTGTAGCCGGCGGCGACGGTGTGGACGAACTTGACCTGGGCCACCGGATTGAACAGCACCTCGGCGAACGACTGCATCTCCATGCGCATCGTCTCGGGCGAGAAGATGGAGCCGACCGGATTCTGCATCCAGCCATTGGCGACCAGGATCCAGAGGGCCGACAGGTTGGAACCGATCGCCGTCAGGAAAGTGACCGCCAGATGCTGGCGCTTGGTAAGCCGCTCCCACCCGAGGAAGAACAGACCGATGAACGTCGATTCGAGGAAGAAGGCCATCAGACCTTCGATGGCCAGTGGCGCACCGAAGATGTCGCCCACATAATGCGAATAGTAGGACCAGTTCGTGCCGAACTGGAACTCCATGGTGAGACCGGTCGTGACGCCCAGGGCGAAGTTGATGCCGAACAGCTTGCCCCAGAACTTGGTCATGTCCCGGTAGATTTCCTTGCCGGTCATCACATAGACGGTTTCCATGATGACCAGCAGCCAGGTGAGCCCCAGCGTCAGCGGCACGAAGATGAAGTGGTACATTGCCGTGGCGGCGAACTGCCAGCGCGACAACTCCACGAATGTCTGATCGAACATGATGGTCGACATCCTCTCAGCGAAGGCAGCCCGGAAACGTCTGTCGCACTCGGGCCGCCGCGTTCTTCCTCAAGGGCTCGCCTCGTCGCCGGCAAGCCGGCGGAGGGCGGAACTCATCGATCCGGAGGGCGAACAGGCAGCGTCGACCGCTCGCTTCCGGCGAAAATCACCGACCGCGACGGCATGAACGACCATCATCTTGCGACCCCCGTGGCCGGCTGGTACCGGCGGACCGTCGGAATCCCCCTCCGACAATCGACATGGACAGAACTAGCGATATAAAGCTATACAGTCAATATACCTTTGGAGGAAGGTCGCCATGAAAATCAACGCTGTGACCCACGGCGCCCTTCGCATTCTGATGATCTGCGGCGACGGCGAGCCGGTGACGCTTCCGGAGATGGCCAGCCGGCTCGGCATGCCGGAAGCACGCGTGATCCGTTCCTGCAACGCGCTTGCCCGCGCCGGCCTTCTGGTTGGCCGACGTGGCCGCGGCGGCGGCTATCGCCTGGGCCGCCCCGCGGAGAAGATTTCGGTGCTGTCGGTGATCGACCTTTTCGAGCCGGAAGATGACATGCGCATCTGCGGACGAACCGACGCGACCGCCTGCCGGAACTGCGCTTTGGCCCCGGCCTGCACCGAGGCCTACCGGGCGATGCGGGACGAGCTCGCGGCGATCTCGGTTGCCGACATCCTCATAGACCACGCTCATCCGCACGCGTCAGAGACGGCCTAGGCGGCGAGAGAGTCACTCCGAAGGCATGAGAGCGATCAGGCGCGGGCGACGAGCGGCTCTTCGCCACATGAGACGGCCCGAACCGGCCTCGCCGGCGCCCCGCCATCGAGCAGCGCCCTGAAGTCCGCCTCATTGCCGGCCACGTCGGCGAGGGTCAACCGGTCGAGGACATCAAGGAAAGCGTCGGTGGCCCGGCGCAGCACCTGGCTCATGCGACAGCGATCGGTCAGCGGACAAGTATTGGTCTCGGGGTCGAGACATTCCACCACGGACAGGCCGTCCTCGGTCCGGCGAACCACCTCGCCGATGACCACCGTTTCCGCCGGCCGCTTGAGACGGAAACCGCCCCGGTTGCCCCGCACCGTTTCGAGATAGCCCCAGGTGCCGAGCTGATGGACGCACTTGACGAGATGCGACTGCGGCAGGTCGAAGGCCTCCGCCACTTCCCGGATCGTGGTCAGACGGGGCGAACGGGCGGCGGCGGCCAGCAGCACGCGCAGCGAATAGTTGGAATAGCTGGTCAGTCGCATAACGTCCCCGGCTTCCGCTTGCATCGGGATGTCCGTTCAGGAAATCGCACGTGCCGGGCCGCTTTTCAAGGCCGCATCCGTATCATGGGACGGTCACACGGCTATTCTGCCTCGCACCGCCTCCTCGTCCATGCTGTCGCGATTGCCGGACATCACGACCTCGCCGCGCTCCATGACCGCGAAATCGTCGGCGAGATCCTTGGCGAAATCGAAATACTGCTCGACCAGCACGATCGCCATGTCGCCCTGACGACGCAGGAAGGAAATGGCGTGGCCGATGTCCTTGATGATCGAGGGCTGGATGCCCTCGGTCGGTTCGTCGAGAACGAGAAGACGCGGCCGCGTCACCAGCGCCCGGCCGATGGCAAGCTGCTGCTGCTGTCCGCCGGAGAGATCCCCGCCGCGCCGACGCAGCATGTCCTTCAGCACCGGAAACAGGTCGTAGACCATGTCCGGAACGTAGCGATCGGCGCGTTTCAGCGTGGCAAACCCGGTCTGCAGGTTTTCCTCCACCGTCAGGAGGGGGAAGATCTCGCGCCCTTGCGGCACGATGGCGACGCCTCGTCGCACCCGCTCGTAAGGCGACAGGCCATTGAGATCGTCGCCATCGAGACGAATCGCGCCGCCGGAAATCGCCTGCAGGCCGGCAATCGCCCGCATCAGCGAGGTCTTGCCGACTCCATTGCGCCCCAGCACTGCCGTGACGCGCCCGGCGGTCGCGGACAACGACGCCTTTCGGAGCGCCTGGGCGGCGCCGTAGTGGAGGTCGACGGTTTCGACGTTCAGCATGTTTTTCAGTCCCTCACCGCCCGAGGTAGACCTCGATGACCTTCGGATTGGCCGATACGGCATCGAGCGATCCCTCGGCCAGAACCGAGCCCTCGTGCAGTACGGTCACCTTGACGCCCAGGGCGCGAACGAAGGTCATGTCGTGCTCGACCACCACCACCGACTGCGTTCTGGCGATTTCCTTGAGCAGGATCGCCGTTTCCGCCGTCTCCGCGTCCGTCATGCCGGCAGCCGGCTCGTCGACCAGAAGAAGGCGTGGCTCCTGGGCGAGCAGCATGCCGATCTCAAGCCACTGCTTCTGGCCGTGCGACAGGCGGGCCGCCAGAAGGTCGCGCTTGTCGGAAAGGCGGATGGTGGCGAGCAAAGCGTCGATGCGGCCCTGCTCGGCGGTCGACCGACGGTGGAACAGCGCAGCGAGGGCACCCCGCCGGCCCTTCAGAGCCAGGGCGATATTGTCCTCGACGCTATGGCTTTCGAACACCGTCGGCTTCTGAAACTTGCGCCCGATGCCGAGATTGGCGATGGCCGCCTCGTCGAGGCGGGTGAGATCGACGGAGCCGTCGAACAGCACGTCGCCGGTATCGGGCCGCGTCTTGCCGGTGATGATGTCCATCATCGTCGTCTTGCCGGCGCCGTTGGGACCGATGATCGCCCGCATCTCGCCCGGCTCCAGCACCAGCGACAGACGGTTGATCGCCTTGAAGCCATCAAAGGACACCGAGACGTCGTCGAGATAGAGGAGCGAGCCTTCCGCCTTGTCGGTCATGCCGCCTCTCCCGCATTCTGGATGGGTTCATCCGTCTCCTTGGCCGACTTCGGCCGCCGCGCGGCCACCGTGTACCAGAGACCGACGATGCCGCGCGGCAGGAACAGCGTCACCACCACGAACAGCGCGCCGAGCGCGTAGAGCCAGACTTCGGGCAGAACGCCGGTGAACCAGGTCTTGCCGAAGTTGACCGCCACCGCGCCGATCAGCGGGCCGACAAGCGTCCCCCGGCCGCCGACCGCGACCCAGATCACCGCTTCGATGGAGGCAGCCGGGTCGAACTCGGAGGGGTTGATGATTCCGACCTGCGGCACGTAGAGCGCCCCGGCGATGCCGGCCATCACGGCGCTGAGCGTCCAGACGAACAGCTTGTAGTGTTCGACCCGGTAGCCGATGAAGCGGGTGCGGCTTTCGGCGTCGCGGATGGCGACCAGCACCTTGCCGAGCTTGGACCGGACGACGGCCGACGCGACGACGAAGCCGAGCGCCAGCATCAGCGCCGAGGCGGAGAACAACGCAGCTCGGGTGCCGGGCGCCTGGATCGGGAAGCCGAGGATATCCTTGAAGTCGGTCAGGCCGTTGTTGCCGCCGAACCCCATGTCGTTGCGAAAGAAGGCAAGCAGCAGCGCGTAGGTGAGTGCTTGGGTGATGATGGAGAGGTAGACGCCGGTCACGCGGCTTCGGAACGACAGCCAGCCGAACAGGAAGGCGAGGACACCCGGCACCAGCGCCACCATCAGAAACGCGTACCAAGCCATGTCGAAGCCCTGCCAGAACCAGGGCAGTTCCTTCCAGTTGAGGAAGACCATGAAGTCGGGCAGCACCGGATCGGCATAGACGCCACGCGGGCCGATCTGCCGCATCAGGTACATGCCCATGGCGTAACCGCCGAGCGCGAAGAAAGCGCCGTGACCGAGCGACAGGATGCCGCAGTAGCCCCAGACGAGGTCGACCGACAGCGCCAGGAGCGCGTAGGTCAGGTACTTGCCACAAAGCGTGAGCTGATAGGTGGAGACGTGAAGGGGATTGCCCTCCGGCACCAGAAGGTTGCCCGCCGGGATCAGCACGGCCAGTGCAACGAGCAACATGACGACGATACGCCCACGACGATCGAGGCTGTTCACGAGAAAAGACGTGATCATGTTTCCACCGCCCTGCCCTTCAGGGCGAACAAGCCACGCGGGCGCTTCTGGATGAACAGGATGATCGCCAGCAACAGGATGATCTTGCCCAGCACGGCACCTGCGTAGGGCTCCAGAAGCTTGTTGGCGACGCCGAGCGTCATGGCGCCGACGAGCGTGCCCCAAAGATTGCCGACGCCGCCGAACACCACGACCATGAAGCTGTCGATGATGTAGCCGCGCCCAAGGTTGGGCGACACGTTGTCGATCTGGCTGAGGGCGACACCGGCAAGACCGGCGATGCCGGAGCCGAGGCCGAAGGTCAGCGCATCGACGAGCGGAGTACGGATTCCCACGGCGGCGGCCATCTGGCGGTTCTGCGTGACGGCCCGCATTTCGAGGCCGAGCCGGGTGCGCTTCAACACGGCGATCAGCGCCAGGAACACGGCGAGCGCGAACAGGATGATCCAGAGCCGTGTCCAGGTGACCTGGATATCGCCCAGGGCAAAGGAGCCGGACATCCACGAGGGGTTACCGACTTCTCGGTTGTTGGCGCCATAGAGCGAGCGCACTGCCTGCTGCAGGATCAGCGAAACGCCCCAGGTGGCCAGCAGCGTCTCGAGCGGTCTGCCATAAAGCCAGCGAATGACTGACCGTTCGATCAGGATGCCGGCAAGCGCCGCGGTCAGAAACGCGGCCGGCAGAGCAATGAGCAACGAGTAATCGAACAGCCCCGGCCAATAGGTGCGAATCGCCTCCTGCACGGTGAAGGTCGCATAGGCGCCGAGCATCACCATTTCGCCGTGCGCCATGTTGATGACGCCCATCACGCCGAAGGTGATGGCAAGCCCGATGGCGGCAAGCAGCAGCACCGACCCGAGCGACAGGCCGTACCAGAGGTTCTGGCCGGCGTCCCACAACATCAATCGGCTTTCGATCGCCGCCACGGCCTTGCGAGCGGCATCGCCCACCGCGCCGTCGACCGACGCATACCCGGACAGGAAACCGAGGGCATCGCGACTGCCGAGATCGGCGATGGCAGCGATGGAGGCCACCTTGTCGGTCTCTGGCGCATCGGACGCGAGCAGTGCCGTGGCCCTGGCCGCCAGCATGGCCGCACGGATGTCGTCCACGGTCTCCTGGCCGATCGCCCTGTCGAGCACGGGGATGACCGAAGCATCGGCCGACTTCATCACCGCTTCGGCCGCCGCCCGGCGCACCGCCGGATCCGGACTCATTAAGGTCAGCGCACCCACCGCCGAGGCGATGGCGCGGCGGATGCGGTTGTTGACCTTGACCTTCTCGACGGTGGCCTTCGGCGCCAGCCCGGCGTCGGCGCCGGTCACCGGATTGGTGAGGCGAAAGTCCTTGCCCGCCTTGTCGGCGAAGAACACGGCACCATCGGCCTTGCGCACCATCAACTCGCCTTCGCCGAGGCGATCTAGGATGGCCGGAACCCGGTCGTCAGCCGTCGCGGCAAGGTCGGCGATGGCCTTTTCGGCCGCATCGAAGCCGCCGGTTCCGAGAGCGGCGACGCGAGGCAGCAGGTCGGCGTCGGCGATACGATCGGCAAGCGCCGGCTGAAGCCCAAGGACCAGCACGGCCAGAATGGCGAGGAGGCGTATGAGGGTCATGGCAGGTCCGTTTCGGTCCGCACGAGCAACCGGTGCCCGAGGGGTGCCCGTCCGGGGCCAGGGGCAGCCCCGGACGGAGGGTGCGCGGAGGTCAGGAATTACCGCCGCACTTGCCCGTGGCGACGTTGAAGTTGCCGCAGGACAGCGGCTTGCGCCAATCGGAGATCAGGTCCTTGGAACCTTCGAGGTAGTCCGACCATTCGTCGCCGACCACAGGCGCCGTCTCCGAGACGATGTCGAACTGGCCGTCGTCCTGGATCTCGCCGATCAGTACCGGCTTGGTGATGTGATGGTTCGGCATGATGGTGGCGTAGCCGCCCGACAGGTTGGGCACGGTGGTGCCGACCAGCGTGTCGATCACCGGATCGACGTCGGTGGTGCCGGCCGCTTCCACCGCCTTCACCCAGGCATTGAAACCGATGTAGGTGGCTTCCATGGGATCGTTGGTGGTGCGCTTGTCGTTCTTGATGAACTTGTGCCAGCCGTCGATGAAGGTGGCGTTGGCTTCATTGTCGATCGACTGGAAGTAGTTCCATGCCGCCAAGTGGCCGACCAGCGGCTTGGTGTCGATGCCGGCCAGCTCTTCCTCGCCGACCGAGAATGCGACCACCGGAATGTCCTCGGCCTTGATTCCCTGGTTGCCGAGCTCCTTGTAGAAAGGCACGTTGGCGTCGCCGTTGATGGTCGAGACGACGGCCGTCTTCTTGCCGGCTGATCCGAACTTCTTGATGTCGGCGACGATCGACTGCCAGTCGGAGTGACCGAACGGCGTGTAGTTGATCATGATGTCGTCGGCGGCCACGCCCTTGGCCTTGAGATAGGCCTCAAGGATCTTGTTGGTGGTGCGCGGGTAGACGTAGTCGGTGCCGGCCAGCACCCAGCGCTGCACGCCTTCCTCGTTCATCAGGTAGTCGACGGCCGGAATGGCCTGCTGGTTGGGGGCGGCGCCGGTGTAGAAGACGTTGCGCTCCGATTCCTCGCCCTCGTACTGGACGGGATAGAACAGGATCGAGTTGAGCTCCTTGAACACCGGCAGCACCGACTTGCGGCTGACCGAGGTCCAGCATCCGAACACCACCGACACCTTGTCCTGCGAGATCAGCTCGCGCGCCTTTTCGGCGAACAGCGGCCAGTTGGAGGCCGGATCGACAACCACCGCCTCGAGCTTCTTGCCGAGCACGCCGCCCTTCTTGTTCTGCTCGTCGATGAGATAGAGGACCGTGTCCTTCAGGGTCGTCTCGGAAATGGCCATGGTGCCCGACAGCGAGTGCAGCACGCCGACCTTGATGGTGTCTTCGGCGGAATGGCCGGCCACCGTGGAAGCGAGAAGCGCGCCGAGAACGGCAGCAAGCGTCATGCGACGCCGATCGAAGATCTGCGACATCTGTGGTTCCCCGTTTTTGTCTGGAGGCCGAGGCCCCTTGCCCCGTCTGGTCCTCGCTTCGACTTTCGACCAAGCCGGCCGGACACCCTATACGTCGATTGACGTAAGCCCGCCGCCGAACCGGCACGAACCCTGCACACTGCGGGCGAGGAAGGCCGCCGCCGCCCCAAAGGCCGGCAGACGGTCGACATGATCAAGACCGCGCCGATCCGTCTGCCGGAAAAGCGGGCAGTCTGCCACAAATGGGGGCGCGCAAGAGAGGGGCGGGGCATGGCGGCGCGGCAGCGCATCATTCCGATACGGCGCCAGTACAACCGTTGGGTCGCCGACGAGACCCTGGAAGACTATGCGCTGCGCTTTACCGCCAAGTCGGCTCGGCGCTGGTCGCAACAGCGCGTGGCGCAAACGGCCATCGGCGCCATCTCCTTTCTGGCGCTGGAGGCGATCGGCGGTGCCATCACACTCTCCTACGGCACGGTCAACGCCGTGGCCGCCATCATTGCCGCAAGCCTCGCCATGCTGGCCGTCGGTTGGCCAATCGCCCGTACCGCCGCCCGCCATGGTGTTGACATCGACCTGCTGACTCGTGGCGCCGGTTTCGGCTACATCGGCTCGACGGTCACCTCACTGATTTACGCGAGCTTCACCTTCATCCTGTTCGCCATCGAAGCCTCGATCATGTCGACGGCGCTGGAGATGGCCCTCGGCCTGCCGCTCTGGGCCGGCTATGTCATCTCGACGCTTCTGGTGATCCCGCTGGTCACCCACGGCATCGCCTGGATCAGCCGCTTCCAGATCCTGACGCAGCCGATCTGGATCGTGCTCAACATCCTGCCCTTCGCCTTCATCGCCGTCTCCGACGGCACCAGCTTTTCCGACTGGACGAGCTTTCCGGGGCGGGACGGCATGGCCGGCAGCGGCTTCCAGCTCGTTGCCTTCGGCGCGGCGAGTGCCGTGATCCTGGCCCTCACCGCCCAGATCGGCGAGCAGGTCGACTTTCTCCGCTTCCTGCCGACCCGTTTGCCGGGGTCCGGCCGCCGGCGGCGTCTGGCGGTATTTCTCGCGGGGGCGGGTTGGGTGGTGCTCGGCGTGCCCAAGATGATCGCCGGCTCCTTCCTCGCCGTGCTTGCGCTTTCGAGCGGCGTTCCCATCGAGCATGCCGCCGAGCCGGCGCGCATGTACGCCGTCGCTTTCGGCTACGTGCTGCCGGAAAGCACCTGGCTCTATCTGCTGACCGCCGTCTTCGTGGTGGTGTCGCAGCTCAAGATCAACGTGATGAACGCCTACGCCGGCTCGCTCGCCTGGTCGAATTTCTTTTCCCGCCTCACCCACAGCCATCCCGGCCGCGTCGTCTGGCTGGTGTTCAACGTCTCGATCGCCCTGCTGCTCATGGAGATCGGCATCTACGAGGCGCTGGAGCAGACGCTGGCCGTGTTTGCCATCGTGGCGGTTGCCTGGCTGTCGACCATCTCAGCCGACCTCATGATCAACAAGCCGCTTGGCCTCAGTCCACCCGGCATCGAGTTCAAACGCGCGCATCTCTGGGACGTCAATCCGGTGGGTGTCGGGGCAATGGCATCGGCTACCTTGCTGGGGCTTGTCGCCCATATCGGGATTGCCGGCCGGGTGGCGGAAGCCTTTGCACCGTTCGTGGCGCTCGTCGCGGCCTTCGTCGCGGCTCCGCTGATCGCCTGGCTCACCAAAGGGCGATTCTATCTCGCCCGCAAGCCGCGCCGAACCTACATGCTGGCGACGGGGCTGACCTGCTCGGTCTGCCAGCACGAGTTCGAGGCGGAGGACATGTCCTACTGCCCGGCCTATCAGGCGCCGATCTGCTCGCTCTGCTGCTCGCTCGACGCCCGCTGCCACGATCGCTGCAAACCCAAGGCGCGGCTCGGTGCCCAGGCTCGTTCGATCTTCGAAAGCCTGCTGCCGCCATCCGTCGTCGCCTCCGCCAACACGCGCCTTGGCCGCTACCTCATCGAACTCTCCCTGTGGGTCGCCCTGTCCGGCCTCATCATGTGGTTCGTCTATCGCCAGGCTGCCCTCGATCATCCCTCCGAGGCAGTCCTCATAGGACGAACGCTCGCGGTGGTGTTCTTCGTCTTCTCGGTGGTGATCGGCATCGTCGTCTGGTTCTTCGTGCTGGCCCGTGATTCGCGCGGCGTGGCGGAGGAGGAGAGCGCCCGTCAGACGCAGGCGCTGTTCCAGGAGATCGCCGCGCATAAACGAACCGACGCCGAACTGCAAAAAGCCAAGGAGAAGGCCGAAGCCGCAAGCGATGCCAAAAGCCGCTACGTCATCGGTCTGAGCCATGAGTTGCGCACTCCGCTCAACGCGGTGCTGGGTTATGCCCAGATCCTGGAGCGCGATCCGGCCATTGCCGCGGGACGGCGCAACGCCGTCGGCGTGATCAGGCGTTCGGCCGAGCACCTCTCCGGCCTGATCGACGGTCTTCTCGACATTTCCCGCATTGAGGCGGGCCGCTTTCGCATCCGCCTGACCGACGTTCGAATCCACGATCTTCTCGACCAGATCGAGGGCATGTTCGGTTTGCAGGCGGAGGCCAAGGGGCTCGCGTTCCACGCCAGCCGTGCCACCGATCTTCCCGCCGTGGTGCGCACGGACGAAAAACGCCTGCGCCAGGTGTTGGTCAACCTCCTCTCCAACGCCATCAAGTTCACCCCCAGCGGTACCGTGACGCTCACGGTCGACTACCGAAACCAGGTGGCGCGCTTCACCGTCGCGGACACCGGCGTCGGCATTCCCGAAGATGATCAGGGACGCATCTTCGAACCCTTCGAACGCGGCCGTCACGCCGCATCGGCCAGCGTGCCGGGGCTCGGGCTCGGCCTCACCATCACCCGCCTGCTGGTCGAGACCATGGGCGGCGACATCTCCGTCACCTCGACGCCCGGCGCAGGCACCGTCTTCCGCGTTCGTCTGATGCTGGGTGCCGTGGTCGGCGCGGCGACCATCGACGGCGACCGGCCGGTGACCGGATATGTCGGCCCGCGTCGCACCATATTGGTCGTCGACGACAATGCCGAGCACCGCGACATGATGGTGGAGATGCTCGCCCCACTCGGGTTCACGGTGCTGACGGCAGCCGCCGGCGATGATTGCATCGCTCTCATGGAAACGGCCCGCCCGGACATTCTCTTCGTCGACATCCGCATGCCCGGCATGAACGGCTGGGACCTCGTCGGCCGGCTCAGAGCGGATGGCATCCGAACCCCCATCGTCATGCTCTCGGCCAATATCGGCGATGGTGCCATTCCCCCCAGCGATCTCGGTCACGACGACCTGCTCGCCAAGCCTTTCTCGCTCGCCGATCTGCTCGATCGGCTCGGCCGCCACCTCGGCACGAGCTTCATCGAAGCCGATGTGAACGAACCACCGCCAGCCCAGACATCCGCCGGATCGTCGGCGGTGCTGTCCGCTGCCGATCTCGCCGAACTCAAATCGCTTGCCGCCATCGGTTACGTACGCGGCCTGGAGGGCAAGCTCGCCGCGCTCGCCGAAACGGACGCCGATCCGGCCACCATCGCGACGCTCAGCGGCCACCTTGCCGCCTTCGATCTCGTCCGTTTCTCCGCCACCCTCGAGACAATGACATCGTCATGACCCAGACCCGCGATACCGTGCTCGTCGTCGACGACAGTCCCGAGACACTCGGCTTCCTCACCGAAGCCATGGAGGCAGAAGGCGTCATCGTGCTGGTCGCCACATCCGGCCGCCAGGCGCTGGCCATCGCAGGCCGCATCACACCCGACGTGGTGCTGATGGACGCGATGATGCCGGAGATGGACGGCTTCGAGGCCTGCCGACAGCTGAAGACCATGCCGGCGCTCGCCCATGTGCCGGTGATCTTCATGACCGGGTTGACCGAAACCGAACACATCGTCCGGGGCCTTGCGTCGGGAGGCGTCGATTACCTGACCAAGCCGATCGACCTCGACGAGCTCAGGGCGCGTATTCGCGTCCATCTCGCCAATGCCCGCGCCAACCTGTCGGCACAGACGGCCCTGGATGCGGCGGGCCGGCACCTTGTGGCCTTGGGGGCCGATGGCCGCATCGTCTGGGCGACGCCCCAGGCGAGCCGTCTCATCGACGACCTTAGCATTGCCGACGCCATCGAAGCGGCCGCCGCAAATGACGGCGGCCAAATGGAGCTGACGATACCGGGCACCCCGCCCATGCTTCTGGCCCCGGTAGGCAACGCCGGACCTGGCGAGCGTCTCTATCGGCTCGCCCGCAGCGCGACGGGCGAGGCCGATCTCCTGAAGTCCCGCTTCGGCATCACGGCAAGGGAGGCGGAAGTGCTGCTCTGGATCGGGCGCGGCAAGACCAACAAGGACATCGGCGAAATCCTGGGTCTGTCCCCTCGCACCGTCAACAAGCACCTCGAGCAGATCTATTCAAAGCTCGGCGTCGAAAACCGCGCTTCGGCGGCCTTGAAGGCCGCCGAAGCACTCCGGGAAGGGTAACCGCCTCTCGCCGCCGGTATGGCCGGCAAGAGGAACTGGCGGACGGCCCAAATCGTTGTCCCGGCACGAATGCTTGCCGCCGGCAAGGCTGCAACTTTCAAGGGCCGATCCTCTAGCTCCCGATTGGCGAAATCGCTAGAGTGCCGCCACCATCAAGGAGGATCGCCGAACGTGGCCAGTCGTCAGCACAGGGTGCACCGGAGCAGTATGTCCCGCAGGTCGAAAGGCCACGACTATCTCGGGTGGGCCTTGGTGGTGACGGCGCTTCTGGCGCCTCTGCCCATGGGCGGCATTCGAGCCTTCTTTTTCATGCTCTATGCGGCCGTGGTTGCGGTGCTGGGCCTGTTCTACGCCGTCGGCCTCTATCGGGGCCACGTCCGTCCGCGCTTGCCGCTGTCCGTCTTTGCCGTGCCGGTCATCCTGTTCTGCCTCGTGATCGTCTGGATGCTGATAACCTTGCTGCCACTGGGGCTTGCCGCCGCTCCGGAGTGGGCGGCGCTGTTGCCTTTGGCCGATCTGGCCGGGCGGATCACCATCGCCCCGGGCGCAACATTCGACATGCTGGTGCGCTATTTGACCTACGGTCTGTTTTTCGTGCTCGCCTTGCAGGTCGCCGTGGAGAAGAAGCGGGCGAAAACGATGTTTCGCGTGATCTATCTGGGTATTGCCGTTCATGCCCTGATCGCGCTGGCCTCGCTGACCTTCTTTGGCGACGTTCTGCTGTTCCTGCCCAAGGAAGCCTATGTCGGCGATGCGACCGGGACATTCGTCAACCGCAACAGCTTCGCGACCTTCGCTGCCTTCGGTGCTATTATGGGCGTGGCGTTGATCTTGGGCGTTGACGAGGACGACGCGTCGCGGTCGCGGCTCAGCCGCATTCTGGTGCAACTCGGCTTCAACGTGGCGCCGCTCGCCCTGATCGGCCTGGCGCTTGCCTTCTCGCACTCGCGCATGGGCATGTTCGTCGCCGCGCTCGGCGCGGGCCTCATCGCCTTGATCGCCGTGTTCAGGTCGTCCGGCGCACGGCGCGTTCTCGCTGGCCTGCTAATTATCGTCGGCCTCGTCTCCGGCGCCGTGCTGGCCAACACCAGCGGCATCCTGTTCGAGCGCATGGCCACGGTTGACCGCGACGCCGACGTTCGTCTGGCCGTCTACGAGCAGACGCTCGACCTGATCGCGGCGCGGCCGATGAGCGGCTACGGCGGCGGCACGTACGAGGATGCGTTCCGGGCGGTCAAAACCGATCCCATCAGCCCGGACGTGACATTCGACGCCGCTCACAATCTCTATCTCGAACTGGCCACCGAACTCGGCATCCCCGCCACGATCGCGGTCGTGCTGTCGGTTCTTCTTCTCGCCGGTACCACCGCCGTCGCCGCGGTGCGCCGCGAGAACTGGACGATTCCCGCCGCGGCGGCAGCCGTCGTGCTTGCCGGCGGCGTCCACTCGCTGGTCGATTTCAGCCTGCAGATTCCGGCCATCGTCCTGATGATGCTGCTGATCCTCGCCCTCGGGTTTGCCCAGAGCCGCCCCATCCAACAGGCAGAGTGAGGCCGAAGGGACAGGGCGGGCAACACCGCCCCGATCCCCCGTGTTTCAGCGGCCGCCGGCAAGCTTGCGGTGGCGTTGGGCGACGCCCTGAATGCCGTAGGGATAGTCGGGCGGCATGGGTGCGCTGATGGTGGTGAGCCGCTCCATCGCGTCCTCGGCCAACCGCAGGTCGGCCGCGCGAAGATTGTCCGCCAGTTGCGCCGGCGTGCGAGCTCCGAGAATGACCGACGTAACGGCCGGTCGGGCCGCCAGCCAGGCCAGAGCGACCTGTGCCATGGACACGCCATGGCTCTTGGCGGTCTCCTCGACCGCCCCAATAATGGCCCAGGTGCGCTCTTCGGCGTTGCGCGGGCCATAGGCTTCCATGCCGCGATTGGGATTCTCGCCGAGGCGCGTGGCGCCCGACGGCATTTGGTCGCGCTTGTACTTGCCCGATAGCCAGCCGCCACCCAGTGGCGACCATGGCAGCAGCCCCAAGCCGGCGTCGAGGCAGGCATCGACGATTTCCAGCTCGATGTCGCGGACCAGAAGGCTGTACTGCGGCTGAAGGGTCACTGGCCGGCTGTACCCCCTCGCCTTGGCGATTTCGGAGGCTTTGGCAATATGCCAGCCGACATAGTTGGAGAAGCCATAATAGGCGATCTTCCCCGAGCTGACCGCGTCATCGAGGAAGCGCAGCGTCTCTTCGATCGGGGTCAGGGCGTCCCAAGCATGCATCTGGTAAAGATCGACGCGCTCGACGCCGAGTCTCCGAAGCGAAGCGTCGAGGGCATCGCCCAGATGACGGCGGGAAAGGCCAACGTCGTTCGGCCCCGCTCCCATGGGGAAGCGTCCCTTGGTGGCGATGACCGCTTGCCGGGCCTCGGTCGGCCGCGCCTTGAGCCAACGACCGACGATCTCCTCCGAAACGCCGGCCGAGTAGACGTCCGCCGTGTCGACGAAGTTGCCGCCGGCCGCGAAAAAATCGTCGATCAGGCCGAATGAGGTCGCCTCGTCCGCTTCCGCGCCAAACGTCATGGCGCCGAGGCAGTGCACCGACACGATGGTGCCGCTCGGGCCGAGCTTGCGATATTCCATGGAGCTCCTCCAGCTTCATTCATAGAAAGCCAGCCCGGCATGCAAACCGAAGCGGTCCGGGCCTCGGTCAATTATCACACAAATATCGTCGTCAGCAGCACGCCCTTTTCCGGCGACGTACATCGATTTTGTAGCAACCTGGCGCCTTCCCATGAAGCGGCCGGTTGCGATCCACACAGATCCCAAAAGAAAACCCCGGACAATGCCGGGGCTTTCAACGCGTCGCTTCAGGCGATCTCAGATCTCCGCCGCAGCCTCATCCTCGGGCGGGCGGTTGTTCCAGCCGAGACGCTCGCTCGTCCGCATGACGATGTAGAACAGCAGCGGCACGAAGAACAATCCAACCGTGACGGAGGCAATCATGCCGCCCATCACGCCGATACCGATGGCGTTCTGCGCTGCCGAACCGGCTCCCGTTGCAATGGCAAGCGGGGTGACGCCGAGAATGAAAGCGAGCGACGTCATGATGATCGGGCGGAGACGAATGCGGGCGGCGTGCAGGGCAGCTTCAATCAGGCTTTCGCCCTGCCGCTGCAAGTCACGGGCGAACTCGACGATCAGGATGGCATTCTTGGCGGCGAGACCAATCGTCGTCAGCAGGCCAACCTTGAGATAGACGTCGTTGGACTGCCCGAAGAGATACCCGGCCAGCAGTGTGCCGAGAACCGAGATCGGCACCGACAGCATCACGGCGAAGGGAATGGTCCAGCTCTCGTAAAGGGCCGCAAGGCACAGGAACACCACCAGGAAGGACACGGCGTAGAGCATGTTGGCCTGAGCGCCGGACAGACGTTCCTGATAGGAGAGGCCAATCCAGCCCGTGGTGTATCCGCCCCCTTGATTGGAGACCAGCGTCTCCATCTGGTTCATCGCCTCGCCGGACGACGTGCCAAAGCCGGATGAGCCCTGGATGTTGATCGCCGACACGCCGTTGAAGCGGGACAGCTTGGGCGGCCCATAGGACCAGCTGGTATCCACGAAGGAGGAAAACGGCACCATCTCGCCGGAGCCGTTGCGGGCGTACCAGCGATTGAAGTCGTTGGGCGTCATGCGGAACGGCGCATCGCCCTGGAGATAGACGGGCTTGATCTCGCCACGGTCGATGAAGTCGTTCACGTAGGAACCGGCCCAGGCCGTGGTGATGATCGAGTTGATGTCCGCAAGGCTGATGCCGAGCGCCGTCGCCTTCTCCTGATTGATGTTGACGTGCAGCTGCATCTGGTTGGCCTGCGAGTTTTCGCGCACCGCCATCAGCTTGGGGTTCTGGTTCGCCTGCATCAGGATCTGGTCGCGGACCGCTTCGAGGGCAGCACGGCCGTTGCCGGCGTTATCCTGCAGATACATGTCGAAGCCGCCTGAGATGCCGAGCCCCGGCATGGCTGGCGGCAGCAACGTGAAGATCATGGCGTCCTTGATTTGCGACAGGGCGCCCATGGCACGACCGACAACGGCCTGCGCCGACAGCCTGGGATCGGTGCGCTGCGCGAAATCCTTGAGGCGAATGAAGGCGAGACCGGCGTTCTGGCCCGAACCGGCGAAGGAGAAGCCGGTGATGCCCATGACGCTTTCGACGGCATCCGGCTCGTTCTTCAGGAAGTAGTCCGTCATCTGGTCCGTCACCTGCTTGGTGCGCTCCATGGTCGCACCGGAAGGCAACTGGATCATGGCCAGAAGCACGCCCTGATCTTCCTGCGGGATGAACGAGCTCGGCAGCTTGTCGAACATGAACGCCGCGCCGCCGACCAGGGCCAGGAACACCACGAACATGCGGATCGGCCGCCCGATGATGCCGCGGACGGTTCGCTGGAACAGCGAGGACGAGTCGTCGAACCGCCGATTGAACCAACCGAAGAAGCCGCGATGACCGCCATGGCTCGGCTTCAGCATGGTGGCGCAGAGAGCCGGTGTCAGCACCAGAGCGACGATGACCGACAGCAGCATGGCCGACACGATGGTCACCGAGAACTGCCGATAGATGATACCGGTCGAACCGCCCATGAAGGCCATCGGCACGAACACCGCCGACAGCACCAACGCGATGCCGACCAGCGCACTGGTGATCTCGCGCATCGACTTCTGTGTGGCCGCCTTCGGATGCAGCTTCTCCTCGGTCATGATGCGTTCGACGTTTTCGACCACGACGATGGCATCGTCCACCAACAGGCCGATGGCCAGGACCATGGCGAACATGGTCAGCGTGTTGATGGAGTACCCCATGACGGATAGGACGCCGAAGGTACCGAGCAGCACGACAGGGACGGCGATGACCGGGATCAGCGTTGCCCTGAGGTTCTGAAGGAAGAGGTACATCACCAGGAAGACGAGCACGACCGCCTCGATCAGCGTCTCGACCACCTTGTCGATCGACAGCTGGACGAAAGGCGTGGTGTCATAGGCGTAGACGTAATCGACGTTCTGCGGCAGCGACGGCTTCAGGCGCTCCAGCGTGGTGCGCACGTTCTCGGCGGTCCGCAGAGCATTGGCGCCGCTCTGCAGGTTGACGCCGAAACCGGCGGCCGGCTTGCCGTTGTAGAAGGCGTCGGCAGCATAGCTCGATGCGCCGATCTCGACGCGCGCCACGTCGCCGAGGCGGACGATGGAACCATCGCTCTGCGTCTTCAGGATGATGTTGCGGAACTGCTCGGGCGTCTGCAGCTGGCTCTGCGCGGTGATGGTGGCGCTGAGCTGCACGCCCGGAGCGGCCGGGCGCCCTCCGAGCTGGCCGGCCGAAACCTGGGTGTTCTGCGCCCGAACGGCGGCACTGACGTCGCTCGGCGTCAGCGTGAACTTGTTGAGCTTGTCGGGATCGAGCCAGAGGCGCATGGCGTAGCCGCCACCGAACGTCATCAGGTCGCCGACGCCTTCCACGCGGCGCAACTGATCCTCAAGGCGCGTGGAAACGACGTCGGAGAGATCGGTGCCGGTGAGCTTGCTGTCGGTGGACACCAGTCCGACCGCCATCAGGAAGGAACTGGTCGACTTGGTGACCCTGAGGCCCTGATCGATCACCGCGTCGGGCAACTGCGACTCGACGAGCTGCAGCTTGTTCTGCACCTGCATCTGCGCGATGTCGCCGTCGGCATTGTTAGAAAAGGTCAGGGTGATCGATGCCGAACCGTCGGACGTTGACGACGATTCCATGTAGATCAGGTTGTCGAGGCCGTTCATGTTCTGCTCGATGACCTTGGTCACGGCATTTTCGACGGTCTCGGCGCTGGCACCGGGATAGGTTGCCGAGATACGCACCGTCGGCGGTGCGATTTCCGGATATTGCGAAATCGACAGCGTCGATATGGCAAGAAGGCCCGCCAGCATGATGGTGATGGCGATCACCCAGGCGAAGACGGGACGATTGATGAAGAACTGGGCCATGCCTTGCCTCGACGAGGTCGGTCCGCCGGTTCTGGCGAATCCGGAAGCGAAATCGGTTGGCGCACCATGTGCGCCACGGGTCGAGCCGAAGGCGGCCTTGGCCGCCAACGGGCCTCTCTATTGAATAATCAGGGCGCCTTGGCCGGCGCGGCCGCAGGAGCCGCCGGCTTGACGAGGCCGTCGGCACCGAGCTGGACCTCGGCGAACTTGACTTCCATGCCGGGACGAATCTTCTGCACGCCCTCGACGATCAGCCGATCGCCGTCCGAAATGCCCTTCTCCACCACCCAATTGAAGCCATGGGCTCGGTCGGCCGTCAGCATCCGGGCTTCCACCTTGTTGTCGGGCGTCAGGAAATAGGCGGTCGCCTGTCCGGTGACGTTGCGACTCACGGCCCGCTGCGGCAGCAGATAGATGTTCTCTTCGGTCCCGATCTCTACGGCGGCGCGCACGTACATGCCCGGCAGGAGCTCCAGCTTCGGATTGGCGAAGCTTGACCGGAGCGTCACGGTATCGGTGGTCTCGTCGACGTTGGCTTCGGTCGAGATGATCCGGCCGATCTCTTCATAGGTCGAGTTGTCGTCGAGCTTGATCGTGACCTTGGGGCCTTCCTTGCCTGCCGACACTCCCTCGCGTTCGATCGCCTGCCGCATGCGGCTCATGCTCGTGCTCGAAGCGCTGAGGTCGACATAAATCGGATCGATCTGGCGAATGGTCGCAAGCGCAGTGGCCTGCCCCGCGGTGACGAGAGCACCCTCGGTCACGGAGGAGCGTCCGATCAGACCGGAAATCGGCGCCTTCACTTCGGTGTAGCCGAGATTGATCTCGGCCGTGCGAACAGCCGAGGCGGCGGCCGCGGCGGCGGCCTTGGCCTGCAAGAGGGCCGAGCGGGCCTCATCTATGTCCTGCTTGGACACGCCGTTGACGTTGGCGAGCTCCTGATAGCGATCGAACTTGGCCTGGGCGCTCGGCACGCTCGCCTCGGCGCGTTCGAGATCGGCCTTGGCGGCATCGAGCGTCGCCTGATACGACCGGGCGTCGATCCGATAAAGCACGTCGCCGGCGTTCACCCGCGAACCTTCCTCGAACACTCGCTTTTCGATGATGCCACCGACCTGCGGCCGGATCTCCGCAACCGCCGACGCTGCCGTACGGCCGGCCACTTCCTCGACGATCGGCGCCGAGGCGGGATGAACGACGATGAACCCGACCTCCGGGGTCGGCATCTGCATTCCCGGCGGCATTCCACCGGGTGCACCAGCCGGAGCGCCACCACTCTTGGCACCCAGCATGTCGCCGGCCTTGTGCAGCACGGCGCCCACCTGTTCGCAGCCGGAGACCAGCGGCAACGCAAGGCCGAGCAGCAACGCGCCCCCGGCCAGCTTCTTGAGGTTCGTCACTTCTTCTCTCCGGATACGGAAGGCATTGTCTTTTGAGGATCGGTATTGGCGAGGGCGACGAAATTGTCCGGCCGGTTCCACCAGCCGCCACCCAGCGCCTCGAACAGCGCCACCGCGTCGAGGTAACGTGAAGCCTCAGCCGAAGCACGGGCAAGCCGCGCCGATTGGTAGGTGGACTGCGCCGTCAGCACGTCGGTGTAGGACGCGGTGCCGGCCTTGAACAGCGTCTGCGACAGGTCGAGACTTTCCTTGGCCGCCTTCTCGGCAGCCAGATAGCCGGCCAGAGCCTGACGATCATGCTGGAGCGCACGCAACGCGTTGGCCACATCCCGGAACGCGGCGAGCACCGACGAGCGATAATTGGCAAGCGCCGCTTCATAGGCCGCCTCGGCCGCCCGCTTGTTGTGGACCAGCGTACCACCCCGGAAAATCGGCTGCGCAACGCCGGCGGCGATGCTCCAGCCGGTCGTGGTGGAGGCAAACAGATCGCCAAGCTCGGCGGCAGACGTCGGCAGCGATGCCGAGAGGGTCAGCTGCGGCAGCATGGCAGCAGTCGCCACGCCGATTTCGGCCGACGCGCGATGCAACTGCGCTTCGGCCGCCCTTATGTCGGGGCGCTGCTCGACAAGCGCAGACGGCACGCTGAGCGGCAGCGCATGCGGAAGTCCCAGGCCGGCGATGCGGAACTTGCGGGATGCATACTGATTCGGGAAGTCGCCGATCAGCGCGGCAATGGTATTCTGCTGCAGCGCCAAGGCCTTCTGCAGGGCCGGCAGGGACGCCTGGGCCTGGGCCAGCGCCGCCTGTTGCTGCAGGACGTTGGCCCGCGCCGCCGTACCGATGCTGACCTGATTGTTGAGAACGCCGAGCAGCTCCTTGTAGGACGCGATCACTTCCTGCGAGGCGGCTATCTGCTCCCGATAGGACGCTTCCTGAATGACGGCCCTCGCCAGGCTGGACGTCACGGTCAGGTAGGTTGCCTCGGCAGTGAAGCCTTGCGCCTCGGCTGCCGCCTGCGCCGCTTCCACGGATCGGCGCGTGCCCCCGAAGATGTCGAGAGGATAGGAGAGCGATGGAGCCGCGCTATAGAGCGTGTAGATGCCGACGTTGGTCGAGCCGGTCGAGTCGGCGCGCGTTGCATTGCCCGATAGCGACAGGCTGGGGAACAAACTGCCACCCGCGGCCAGCGCCGTCTCGTTGGCCTGCTTCAGGGTCGCGCGGGCCGCGTCGAGATCGGGATTGTTCTCGATCGCCTGCTTCATGAGGGCGTCGAGATCCTTGTTGCGGAAAAGCTCCCACCAACGGGCGGGCACGTCGGCGCCATAGGCGAGGCTCGTACCGGTGGTACGGCCAGCAGTGGCATCACCAGATCCCAGATATCCCGCCTCGGGATCTAGCTTGGGCCGTTCGAAATCAGGACCAACCGCGCAGCCGGCGAGCATAGTCACCGACAGAAAAAGAGAGACAAGCCGAGCCGGTGTCATAAACGCCCCCACCCCACAAGACGAAACATCCGACGGGATATGCGCCCCGAACGGTCATACCACAACCAAGAGACGACCAAACGATCAACCGCCCGTCTTGCGAAACCGGAGAAATCCGGCCAGCCGGCAACGGCGACCAAAAGCCGTGATTGCATGCGGAATCGGAGAAGACGTTCGACAGAACTCAAAGTCAATCCGCGAGCAAAGCCAGAACGACAATGTGAACAAACCAAAGCGCCCGACCTCGCCCGCCGGCTGTAGCGAACCGGCGAAAAGTACCATATTCGGCGGATTGTCACTTTTCAAGCGCGATGGCTGAGCCCTCGGATCACGAAATCGATCAGGTGATCACACTTTCTCGTCATCTCCTCGACCGTGAAAATGCTGCGACCGCGCAACACGGCGGCCGGGTCGAGAATGGTGATCAGACAATCGCATACGGCGGCGGCGGTGACGGGCCCATCGCAGGGCGCGAATTCGCCAGCGGAAACGCCTTCCTCGATCAACCTCTCCAGCCGGTGCAGCAAGCGGTGGAAGAAAGCCAGCGCACTCGGCGGCGGAGTTGAGCCGAAGCCGATCATGATGGCGAGGCGTGCCGGCGTCTCGCCCCGGGCGAGGTGCGTCTTGAGGATCAGATGCGCCATCGCGCGGAGCCTCCGCGACGCTGACGGGATGTCGGCGGTGGTGTCGATGGCGTCATCGATTTCCATCACCCAGCGAAGCGCCACCGCGTCGATCAGGCCAGCCTTGTTGCCGAAATTCTTGAAGACATTGGCCGGCGACATGCCAAGCGCCTTGGCGATCGAACCGATCGTCATGTCGGCATAGCCAACCGCCTGCAGTTGACGTTCAGCCTCGTCTAGAATTTCCGCGCGCGTATCGGCGCTCTTGTGCCAGGACCGTCTTGCCATAAAGGTTGTCTACAGCTTTCAATCCGCGCCGGCCATCAGCGTTTGGTAAGGCCTGCCTTGGCAGAGCGGCATTGTCGCAAAGCCACTCGACAAGGACGGTCCGCCATGAAATGACGGCGCCGAAGTCGAGTTGAGACAGAGCCATTTCGGCGCCGGACTGAAGGCCAGACGACGCGCCGTTTCAGGAGAGCTTGCCGTGAAGATCGTGATGATAGGATCTGGCTACGTTGGTCTTGTGTCGGGAACGTGCTTTGCCGATTTCGGCCATGACGTCGTCTGCATGGACAAGGCGGTGGAGAAGATCGAGGCGCTGGAGCGTGGCGAGATCCCGATCTACGAGCCCGGTCTCGATGCGTTGGTCGCAGCCAACGTCAAGGCGGGCCGTCTGACCTTCACCACCGATCTCGCCGGCCCGGTGGCAGACGCCGATGTGGTGTTCATCGCCGTCGGCACGCCGTCGCGTCGCGGTGACGGCCATGCTGATCTCTCCTATGTCTATGCTGCCGCCCGCGAGATCGCCGCGGCGGTCAAGGGCTTCACCGTTGTCGTTACCAAGTCGACCGTGCCGGTCGGCACTGGCGACGAGGTGGAGCGCATCATCCGCGAGACCAACCCCAACGCCGATGTCGCCGTCGTCTCCAATCCCGAGTTCCTGCGCGAAGGCGCCGCCATCGACGACTTCAAGCGGCCCGATCGCATCGTCATCGGCTACGAGGACGAGCGGGCCAGGGAAGTGATGACCGAGGTCTACCGGCCGCTTTATCTCAATCAGGCGCCGCTTCTGTTCACCAAGCGTCGCACCTCCGAGCTGATCAAGTATGCCGGTAACGCCTTCCTGGCCATGAAGATCACTTTCATCAACGAGATCGCCGATCTCTGCGAGAAGGTGGGTGCCGACGTGCAGCAGGTGGCGCGCGGCATCGGCCTCGACGGCCGCATCGGCGGCAAGTTCCTGCATGCCGGTCCAGGCTACGGCGGTTCGTGTTTCCCCAAAGATACGCTGGCGCTGGTCAAGACCGCCCAGGACTATGACAGCCCGGTGCGCCTGATCGAGACCACGGTGGCCGTCAACGACACGCGCAAGCGGGCGATGGCGCGCAAGGTGGTCCAGGCAGTCGGCGGCGATGTGCGCGGCAAGACGGTGGCCGTGCTCGGCCTGACCTTCAAGCCGATGACCGACGACATGCGCGACAGCCCGGCGATCTCCATCATCCAGGCGCTGCAGGACGCCGGAGCCAAGGTACGCGGTTTCGACCCCGAGGGCATGGACAACGCCAAGAAGCTGATCGAGGGCATCGCCTATGTCGGCAGCGCCTACGAGGCGGCCAAGGATGCCGATGCGCTCTGCATCGTCACCGAGTGGAACGAGTTCCGGGCACTCGACTTCCCCCGCCTCAAAGCCGTGATGAAGGCGCCGGTGCTGGTCGATCTCCGCAACATCTACCGACCCGAGGAAGTCGAGAAGCACGGCTTCAGTTATACCAGCGTCGGACGGGGCGCCGCGCTTTCCGACGCCGCAGCCAAGGCGGCCGAGTGATGCGCTTCCTGATCACCGGCACCGCCGGCTTCATCGGCTTCCATCTCGCCAAGCGCCTGCTCGACGCCGGTCACTTCGTCACCGGCTTCGACGGCATGACCCAGTATTACGACGTCCGCCTCAAGGAGGCGCGGCATGCCCTCCTCGAGCGGTCGAACGGCTTCCGGGCGGTGATCGGCCAACTTGAAGATGCGGCAGCACTCAAACAGGCCGCCGAGCTGGCCGAACCCGAGGTGATCATCCACCTCGCCGCCCAGGCCGGCGTCCGCTACAGCCTCGAGAACCCAAAGGCCTATGTCGACGCCAACCTCACCGGCAGTTGGAACGTGCTGGAGCTCGCCAAGGCTTGCGAAGTGAGGCACCTGATGCTGGCCTCGACGTCGTCGGTCTATGGCGCCAACGACAAGGTTCCCTTCGCCGAAGCCGACAAGACCGATGAGCCGCTGACGCTTTACGCCGCCACCAAGAAGGCGATGGAGGCGATGGCGCACTCCTACGCCCACCTCTGGAAGATCCCGACCACCGCCTTCCGCTTCTTCACCGTCTACGGTCCCTGGGGCCGGCCGGACATGGCGCTGTTCAAGTTCGTCGACGCCATCGAGAAGGGCGAGGCGATCGACGTCTACGGCGAAGGCAACATGCGGCGCGACTTCACCTATGTGGAGGATCTCGTCGAGGCGATCGTCCGTCTAGTGCCGATTGCCCCGAGCGAGGACAATCGCGTCACCGCCGAGGGTATCGTCGACACGCTGTCGAAACAGGCCCCCTTCCGCATCGTCAACATCGGCGGTGGCCAGCCGGTCGGTCTTCTCGACTTCATCACGGCGATCGAACAGGCGCTTGGCAAGCCGGCCGTCCGCAACCTCCTGCCCATGCAGAAGGGCGACGTCCCTCAGACCTACGCAGCACCCGACCTCCTCAAGGCGCTGACCGGTTACGTACCGCAGACCGACGTCCCGACGGGCGTGAAGAACTTCGTCGAGTGGTACAGAACCTGGAAGGGCTGAAAGACAACGGGCAAGCGAACCATCGCTTGCCCGTCTGAAACACGCCTGATCGCCGATAGACCGTCTCAGTTTCTCCGGTAGACGTCCTCGATGCGCTCGATGTCGTCGTCGCCAAGATAGGCACCGGACTGTACCTCGATCAGCTCCAGTGGAATCTTGCCCCGGTTGGACAGACGGTGCTTGGCGCCGAGCGGCACATAGGCCGACTGGTTGATGGTAAGCAGTCGCGGCGCTTCACCGTCGATCTCGATCGTGGCGGTGCCGTTGACCACCACCCAGTGCTCGGCCCGGTGCTGATGGCGCTGTAGCGACAGCACCCCACCCGGATCGACCACGATGTGCTTCACCGAAAAGCGCGGTCCGGCGACCAGCGCTTCGATGTAGCCCCAGGGGCGATAGTCGCGACGATGCAGCGTCGCCTCGTTGCGTCCACCCTCCTTCAGCGCGTCGACAAGTCCCTTGACGGCCTGCGCCTGTTCGCGCGGCGCCACCATCACCGCGTCGGGCGTGGCCACGACGAGCAGCCCCTCGGCACCGACCACCGTCGTCAGGATACCCTGGCTGTGAACGAGGCAGTCGTGCGAGGCGAGGATCACGCCGTCACCATGGACCGCATTGCCCTCCCCGTCATGGTCGCTCACCTGCCAGATGGCATCCCAGGCGCCGACATCCGACCAGCGGAAGCGCCCCTTGACCACGGCGATCTCGCTCGTCTTCTCGATCACCGCATAGTCGATCGACGTCTTGCGCGCGGTCGAAAACGCGTCCGGATCGAGCCGGACGAACCCGATATCCTCGGAAGCCTTGTCGACGGCTTCCGAAGCGGCGGCGCCGATGTCCGGCGCGTATTTGCCGAACTCGGCCAGCATGTGGCTCGCCTTGAACAGGAAGTTGCCCGAGTTCCAGAGGTAGCCCTGCCGGAGATAGTCGAGCGCCGTCTCGGCGTTCGGCTTTTCGACGAAGGCATCGACGAGGCAGAGGTCGTCGTTGTCAGCAAGCGCCGTGCCCGGACGAATATAGCCGTAGGCGGTCTTCGGTTCGGTCGGAACGAGGCCGAACACCACGATCTTGCCGGCCTCGGCCGCCTTGAGACCCAGCCGGACGGCATCGCGAAACACGTCGTCGTCGAGCACAACATGGTCGGCTGCGAGCGCCAGCACCGCGCTGCCTGGGCGCGTCTTCTCGACATAGGCGGCAGCCGCCGCAACGGCGGCGGCACTATCGCGGCGAGCCGGTTCCAATACCACCGTGACGTTGACGCCGACGTCGGCCGCCTGTCGACGGGCAAAGAAGCGAAACGCGTCCGAAGTGATCACTACCGGATCATCGAACAGCGCGGGATCGGCGACGCGCCTCAGCGTTTCCTGATAGGTCGAGAGGTCGCCCGTCAGAGGCTGAAACTGCTTCGGGAAAGCGTCGCGCGATGCCGGCCACAGGCGGGTACCGGAGCCGCCGGCCAGGATGACGGGAACGACCTTGGTTGATCCTTGCGACATCATGGCCTCTCAGGCTGAGAAATGACGGTTGAGGGCAGTCAGCATGTCGCCGAGCAGGGCATCCGTCGCCTCGACGCTGTCGGTCTCGACGTAGCAGCGAAGCTCCGGCGCGTTCCCCGACTGGCGAAAATGGACGATATCCCCGTTCTGAAGCACAAAGCGGAGACCATCGGTATGATCCACCGCCACCGGCGCGGCGAGGCGGGGATCTAGCGCGACGCGTGCCTCACGCGAAGCATCGAGCGCGGAAATAAGTTTCGCCCCATCGGCCGGCGCGATCTTCTTGAGCCGATCGGCCTTCATGACGCGCGGCGGCAAGTCGGCCACCAGCGCCGACAAGGGCCGCTTTGCTTCGGCGGCGGCGACGAGAGCGGCGACCATCGGCAGAATGGCATCGCGCGTCGGCAGGCGCGAAAGCGAACCGCCGGACAGCGCAATATCGCTTTCCGTCAGGAAACCGCCATTGGCTTCGAAACCGACCACCGGCGCTACCGTCGCCGCAGCCATGCCGGCCACCACATAGGGCGAGCCGATGCGGGTCCGAACCACCGTCTCGAACCAGCCGGTCATCTCGATGGCAGATGTCGAGGAAATTGGCGTCACCACCGTCTTCGCACCAAGCCGACGGGCAGTGAGAATGCCAAGCACGTCGCCGTTCACCTGACGGCCCGTCTCGTCGATGACGAGCGGCCGGTCGCCGTCGCCATCGGTGGAAACCACGGCATCAAGGCGATGAGTGGCGATCTGGTCCTTGGCGCGGGCGAGATCGGCCGGATCCAGCGCCTCGGTGTCGACGGCGATGAAGTGCTCGGAGCGACGATACGGAAACACCTCGCCGCCCAGGCCTTCGACGATGCGGGCCGTCAGATCGCGGCCGACGGCGGAATGAAGATCGAGGCCAATCCGCAATCCCTTGAGCGGCTGGCCGGAAAATGCGTCGATGTAACGCGAAACATAAGCCTCGGCGATAGCCGGATCGACCGGCGGCAGACCGCCCGTGCCCGCCGAAAGCCCTTCGTCCAGCAGGGCCTCGGCGCGATTGCGCACCGGCGCCTCGTCCTCTTTCAGGAACTCGCCGTCGGGGCGATAGAACTTGATGCCGTTATAGTCTTCGGGAATGTGACTTCCGGTGACCATGACCGCCGGTGCCTGGCTGGCCAGAGCGTAGGCGGCGAGCGCCGGGGTCGGCACGTTGCCGGCATAGACGGGGGTCCAGCCGGCGGCGGAAATGGCTGCCGCAGCAAATCCGGCGATCTCGGGGCTCGAAGCCCTGAGATCTGCGCCAAGATAAACGGTACGCGACGGCACGCCGGAGCAGATGACGTCCAAAAAGGCGCGGACATAAGCGGCGGTCGTGGAGCCTGTGAAATCGATGGCAGGGCCTCGGAGGCCCGACGTTCCGAAACTGACGGACATGGCATCTCACAATCTGGAGGACGACAATCGAGTGAAGCTGTTGGAATCTATCGAAAGAAAGAAAAACCTCGCACGATATCTATGTAGTCTAGCGGATCGCTGGAGGCAATGTTCGCTCGCTGCCTGTCACGCCGCTTCGTCGGCGGTGGAACGTGTCAGGAGATAGGCCGGTTCCCTTGCATCGACACCGACGATGACGAGGCCGGAAGAGAAAGCCGCCTCGATCTCCTGCCGCACCCGAAGGCGTTCGGCGCCTGCCGCATCGGGATCGGCCTTGAGCAAGCCGCCGAAATCCGCAGGCAGGGCGATCCGGTGCGCGGCGGCCGCCTCGGCAACGCTCAGCATGGCCGTTCCGGCCCGACAGCGAGCGTAACGCTCTCCATCGAGGCGCCAGTCGACAAGGAGACGATCGGACGCAGTGCCGGCATTGATGCCTCCCATCGCGCCATAGTAGTCGCGGTGATAGGTGGCGGCCGTCGCTCCGAGACGGGCGATGTTGAGGGCGGCGTTGGGAAGGCGGAGGGGGTCGTAGGTCCACCGCACGTGCCGAATGCCGCGTCGAAGGCACCAGTCTGCCTGGTAGAGCTTCAGTTTCAGACCGAGCCCCAGGCCGCGCGCCTCGGCGCGCACGGCGAGGCGATGGGAGTGCTGCACACCGGGTGTCGTCGTCGGAAACGCAAAGACGTAGCCGATCAGGCGATCCCCGACAAAAGCGCCGGCGGCAAGCCCCCCTTCGACCTGGATCACCATCATCAGATCGCCGGGATCGATCTTGTCGTCCGGTCCCCAGACGTCGCGCTGCAGGTCCTCGGCGGCGTGAAACTCGGCCATGCCGACAAGATCGCGAATGACCGGCTGAATGTCACCGGCGCTCATGCCGAGAAGCTCCGAACCGACCGGGTGGCATCATCAAGGGCGTCGCGATCGAGATGAACGCCGATCCCCGCCCCCTCCGGCACCGGCATGCGGCCGTCCAGGGTCTCGAGCTTTTCGACGATGATGTCACGATGGAAGTACCGGCTCGCCGACGACGTGTCGCCGGGCTTCCTGAAGTTGGGCAGCGTCGAGAGATGGATGTTGTGCGCGCGGCCAATGCCCGATTCCAGCATGCCACCGCACCAGACGGGAACATCGAACGCCGCGGCTATGTCGTGGATACGGATGGCCTCCGCGATGCCGCCGACGCGGCCGACCTTGATGTTGATGACGCGGGTCGCACCGGCCTGGAGGGCCCGACGGGCATGGCCGACGCTTCGGATGCTCTCGTCAAGGCATATGGGTGTCCTGAGACGGCTTTGCAGCGTCGCGTGATCGGCGATGTCGTCGTGGGCGAGCGGTTGCTCGACATACTCGAGCCGGAAATCGTCGAGCCGGCCGAGAACGGCCCAATCGGAAAGACGATAGGCGCTGTTGGCGTCGACCGACAGCCTGATGTTGGGAAAGGCTTTCCGCACCGCTTCAAGGAGTTCGATGTCGTGGCCCGGCATGATCTTCAGCTTGATGCGCTTGTACCCCTGCGCCACGTGGCTTTCGACGCGCGTCAGGGTGCCATCGATCGGACCGATGCCAAGCGACACCCCCACGTCGACCGCCTCGCCTGAGCCGCCAATCAGCGTCTTGAGCGGAAGGTCGAGCCACTTGGCCCACAGGTCCCAGAAGGCCATTTCGACCGTGGCCAGCGCCATGCGGTTACCGCGCCAGGGAGAGAGCAGTTTCTCCACGGCCGCCGGGCTTTCAAACGATCGCCCCACCATCGACGGCAGGATGGTTTCGCCGATCAGATCCATGGCGCCGGCAATCGTCTCCTCGAGAAAATCCGGCAGAGGATCCATCACGCCTTCGGCATAGCCCTCAAGCCCGGCGGCGGACAGCGTCACCAGCGGGAAGACGCGCTCCGTCATGGTGCCGGTCGAGATGGTGAAGGGATTGATCAGCGGCAATCGGACGAGTCTCAACTCGGCGCGCTCGATCGGCGGGAGGGAACGGGTCATGGCGGGACCTCCGAAAAATGTCCGTGGACCCTAGGCTGCTGCAAGTTTCTTTGCAAGATTGACAGTCCGCAATTTCCCTGTCAGCGTCATCGATGATGGAGAAAGGGAGTTGGGCGTGAAGGAGCGACGCGGCGCGAAGGAACCGGCGGAGTTGGGTGCCGACCTGCGCCGCCGCATTGAGGAAAGCCTTGCCGCTGCCACGCGAACGGAGGCCGCCATCGCCGGCTTCTTTCTGAGCGACCTTGCCAGCCTGCCTTTCGAGACCGCCGGCTCGGTTGCTCGCCGCATCGGCGTTTCCGAGGCCTCGGTTGGTCGTTACTGTCGCGCCATCGGCTTTCGCCACTTCAAGGATCTCAAGGCGTCGCTCAGGGGCGATCTCGGCGACAGGGCTTTCCTGATCGGCGAACGGTTGCGCGATTTCGCCGAGCGCAGCCGGGCCGGAGAGAGTCGCGCCCTTGAAAAGGAAATCGCGGCGATCGTCGCCAATCATGAGATGGCGGCAACCCCCGCCTTTCGGGCTGTGGCGGCGCGGCTCGCCCGCGCCGAACAGGTGTTCGTCGTCGGCTTTCAGACCGAACGCGGTCATGCCGCCTATCTCGCCCACGGCCTCTCCTATCTCAGGCCGGGGGTGCACCTGATGGATGCCGCCGACGGCACCTTCGCCGACCTCCTGCTCGACACCCCCTCGGAGGCGGCCCTGGTCATCATCGACGGCCGCCGCTATTCCCGCCTCGCCCGCCATCTCGGCATCGCCGCCCGCGCAGCCGGAACGCACGTCACACTGATCACCGATCCCTACTGCACCTGGAGCCGCGAGGCTGCCGACGAAACCTTCGTCGTCCGCACCGACTTCGATCAGTTCTGGGACGCGACGTCGGCCATGGCGAGCCTGATCGGGCTGATGGTCAATGCGGTGTTCTCCGAGCTGGGCCCTGAGGTGGAAGCGCGGCTCAGCGCGGTGTCCGCCCTTTACGGCGACTTCGTCGGACACACCGCGGCCGGCGGACAGGGCACGGATCGCGTTGCGCGGCGACCGACGGCGAACCGCCCTCGCCGCAAGGCAGACGCCAGTCGCAAGTAAACCGTTTCCCGAGAGACGCTCAGCAATCAGCCGGCAAGCAGCTCCGCGTCACGGCACCCCTCGGCCCGAAACGGCTGTCGCCGCGTCGGACCGAGGCCGAGGGAAGAAAGCTCGCCGTCGAGACGAGCAAGATCGTCATTCCTCAGCAACGCTGCATGCACCGTCGTACGGATATCGGTAGCAACTCCGCTCTCGACGAGCGCAAGGAGGCTCGCCTTCGCGTGCTCGCCACTCCCCGGCACGCCGGTGACCCTATGATAGTCGGAGAATGGCGCCTTGACGTCGAAGCCCACCCAATCGACGAGCGGCAGCAGCCGGGCCAGCCGCTCCGGATAGGGACCGGCAGTGTGCAAACCGACGCGAAAGCCCAGCGCCCTCACGGCAGCGACAGCCTCCGGCAGGGCTTTCTGCAAGGTCGGTTCGCCACCCGAGAACACCACGCCGTCGAGAAGACCGCGCCGCTTGTCGAGCAATGCCAAAATCGACCCGAAATCCGGCCCGGCACCCGGGCCGGGCAGGATCAGGTCGGAGTTGTGGCAATAGCGGCAGGCGAACGGGCAGCCTTGGCAGAACACCGTGGCAACCAGTTCGCCCGGCCAGTCGCAGGTGGACAGAGACGAAAAGCCGCCGACCGCAATGTCAGCCGCGGGCATTGGCGAGACTCTTGCCCTCGGTGAACGCGATCCGCTCGGCGAACTCGGATCTCTTGCCCTTGTTGAAGGACGAGATGGGGCGGTGATAGCCCATGACCCGCGTCCAAATCTCGCAGGGCTGGCGTTCGTCATCCGACAGGTGGATGGAGGCGGCGGTATCGACGGTGGAAAGCGGCTTGTTCATGTCGGGTCTCCTCACTGAAATCATTCGGCGGCGGCACGTTTTTCGGCCAGCCTCTCGGCATCGCAGATCGGGCAGAACTCATGCTCGCCGGCGATGTAACCGTGCTTGGGGCAGATCGAGAACGTCGGCGTCACCGTGATGTAGGGCAGACGGAAGTTCTCGAGCGATCGCCGGACCAGCTTCTTGCAAGCCTCCGCCGACGACATGCGTTCGCCCATGTAGAGATGCAGCACCGTACCGCCGGTGTAGCGGGTCTGGAGCGGCTCTTGCCGACGGAGCGCCTCAAAGGCGTCATCGGTAAAGCCGACGGGCAGCTGGCTTGAGTTGGTGTAGTAGGGAGCATCGGGCGTACCGGCCTGCAGAATGCCGGGAAAGCGCTTCTTGTCTTCCCGGGCGAAGCGATAGGTCGTCCCCTCGGCCGGCGTCGCTTCGAGATTGTAGAGGTGCCCCGTCTCCTCCTGAAAAGCGACCATCTTCGCCCGCACGTAGTCGAGCAGGCGGAGTGCGAGGGCCTCGCCACGCTCCGTCGTGATGTCCTCGGCGTCGTCGGTGAAGTTGCGGATCATTTCGTTGACGCCATTGATGCCAAGCGTCGAGAAGTGATTGCGCAGCGTGCCGAGATAGCGCTTGGTATAGGGGAAGAGCCCGTCGTCCATCAGCCGCTCGATCGTCTTGCGCTTGATCTCGAGGCTGGTGCGCCCGATGGCCAGGAGCTCGTCGAGCCGACCGAACAACCCGGCCTCGTTTCCTTTGTGAAGATAGCCGAGCCGGGCGCAGTTCACCGTGACCACGCCGACCGATCCTGTCTGCTCGGCCGAGCCGAACAGGCCGTTCCCCCGCTTCAACAGTTCCCTGAGGTCGAGCTGCAACCGGCAGCACATGGAGCGCACCATGTTCGGCGTCAGTTCGGAATTGAGGAAGTTCTGGAAGTAGGGCAGCCCGTATTTGGCCGTCATCTCGAAGAGACGCGCCGCATTCTCGCTGTCCCACGGAAAGTCCCTGGTGATGTTGTAGGTGGGGATCGGGAAGGTGAACACCCTGCCCTTGGCGTCACCCGCCGTCATCACCTCCATGTAGGCCCGGTTGATGACGTCCATCTCCGCCTGGAGATCGCCGTAACGGAAATCCATTTCGACCCCACCGACGACCGGCACCTGTTCCTTCAGATCATCCGGGCACACCCAGTCGAAGGTAAGATTGGTGAAAGGCGTCTGCGTCCCCCAGCGCGAGGGAACGTTGAGGTTGTAGATCAGCTCCTGGATCGATTGACGGACGTCTTCGTAGGAGAGCCGATCCTTGCGGACGAAGGGGGCCATGTAGGTGTCGAAGGACGAGAACGCCTGGGCGCCGGCCCATTCGTTTTGCAGCGTGCCGAGAAAGTTGACGATCTGGCCGACGGCACTCGAGAGATGCTTCGGCGGCCCCGCTTCCACCTTGCCCGGCACGCCATTGAGGCCCTCGGTCAGCAGGGTGCGGAGGGACCAGCCGGCGCAGTAACCCGACAGCATGTCGAGATCGTGGATATGGATGTCGCCGTCGCGATGCGCCTGTCCCACCTCCGGCGGATAGACGTGGCTGAGCCAGTAGTTGGCCGTTACCTTGCCGGACACATTGAGAATGAGGCCCCCGAGCGAATAGCCCTGGTTGGCGTTGGCATTGACCCGCCAGTCGGCCCGTTCGAGATACTCGTCGATCGATGCGACGACATCGACGACGGTGTTGGCGTCGCGCCTTACGCGCGCCCTCTGTTCCCGATAGACGATATAGGCGCGCGCCGTGGCGAAGTGGTTCGCGGAAATCAGCACCTGCTCGACGACGTCCTGAACCTCCTCGATCGACGGCATCCGTCCGGCAAAGCGGTGGGCGAGCACCTTGACCGCCTGCAGTGCCAGAAGCTCAGCCTCGCCGCCGGAAAACTCGCCGGAGGCGGCACCGGCGCGTTCCATGGCGGAGCGGATCTTGCCCGCATCGAACGGGACCAGCGCCCCCGAACGCTTGAGGACGTGATGAGGCGGTTTGGCTGGACTGATTTCCGACATCGTTCTTCTGCACCCGGTAGAGAGGCAGGGAACGAAAGGGAACGCTGTCGACAGGGACGAAGCGCGCTCCGGCCATGCATCGACGACGATCCACCGGTGCACCCCGCCCGAGGAAACTTCTCATAGGCCGGGGCAGGTCTCCTGGCTCGCGGGTCTTGGCGGCCGATCCGTCTTCCCAGTGCGTCGCACCAGTGACATTCGTGGATCGTCCACTTCCCGCCTACAGTTGCGGGGGCAGCGCCGGCATTGCACCGGCTTCCCTCTTAGCTCCAGATATTGTGGCATCTGGAGAACCTCGGCTCAACAAATGGTATCCACCGAGGATCGAGTCGGGTCAATCCAACACGGATATCCACCCGTATTCTTCCTGAGGAAGCTCTGTGGATCGTCCCACGGGACAAGCAGCAGAGTCCGCGCTTTTCTCCGTAAGAATGCGGAGAGGGGAACCCTCCCAACCCGCGTGAGTTTCGCCACCGTAGCCCCATCCGAGCATCTTGCCTTGCGAGGCCAGGCCTTCGACGGCACTGGCCGATCCATGACAAGGCAAAGCGCTTCGTCGGCCAGAGCATTCACGCATGAAGGAGAGTGACATGAAGACCCACAACACCCTGAAGTCGAACGCCAAGAAGGTGTCGATCGAGGTTCTCGGCGCGCTGCTCGCCGACGGCATCGATCTGGCGCTGCTGACCAAGCAAGCGCATTGGAACCTCAAGGGACCGCGCTTCATCGCCATTCATGAGATGCTCGACGGGTTCCGGACCGAGATTGACGGTCACGTCGATACCATGGCCGAGCGCATCGTTCAGTTGGGCGGAATTGCCAATGGCACGCTGCAGGGCGTCGCGGCCGCAAGCCGCCTTCCCGCCTATCCGGCAGACATCACCGCCGAAGACGAGCATCTCAAGGCGCTGACCGAACGCTACGCCAAGGCCGCCACGACGGTCCGCGACGGGATCGACCAGACGGACGAAGCCGGCGACGCCGACACGGCCGACATTCTGACCGGCTACTCACGCGCGCTCGACAAGGCGCTGTGGTTCCTCGAGGCGCACTTGCCGAACTGACTCGGCCAACCACCCGCCGGCGGCCCCGCGTCTCGGCAAGGGGCTGCCCCTTTTGACCAAGGAAGGTGCCACGCGCCAAAAAGCAAAGCGCCCGAAATCCCTGGGGACCGGGCGCTCGACAGGAGCGATGAGCTATCGTCCGTACCGGTCAGAGACCGGCGATCCGGCTGCTGCCGGCCCGAACGTACTGACGCTCACGGAACTCGGAACCGAAACCGCGCACATAGGTGGTGTCCCGCTCGACGGCGCGGGAGTCGCGGAACGTCCTGTTGAGGGGAGCCTGGGCGAACATCTCGGTTTCCTTTCATTGCGCCGAACACCTTCGTTCGGCGCCCTTGATATAGGAGCTCGCCCGCATATACGAAAGTCGCATTCGCTGAAGGCCGACCAAAGAAAATCTAAAGGCGGCGTTAGGTTCTCCTTTACCTTTCTGGAGCGTTGCGACGTTCATCCCCTGAGCGTGAACCGAATAGGCTTGAAACCTTCGATAGTCGCCACGGCGGTCTCGCCCGTCTCGATGGCGTGGCCACCGCCAAAGGCACCGGTCGTCACGACGTCTCCGGCCTTGAGGGCGTGCCCGCCGGCGGCAAGCGCGTTGGCGAGCCAAGTCAGCGGATGGGCAGGGTCGCCGGAAGGATGTCCGCCTCGTTGATCCACGGCGACGCGACCGCCGACCTCAAGTCGCACGGCCACATCGGCGCGGACAAGGTGGCGCCAGTCGGCAACGAGCGGACTGCGGACCAAGCCCCAGTTGCCCATGAAATCGGCGCGGGAAAGGAGCGGCGATGGACGAGGCTCGGCAGCAAGCCGGCTCTCGAGGATCTCGAAGGCGACGAAGGCACCCGCCACCGCTTCGACGACCTCGTCAGCCGAATAGGCGGTACCGTCCGTCTTGCCCGGCAGGTCGCGTCCGAAGGCAAAGGCGATCTCCGCTTCGACCTTGAGCGGGGACGTGGAATAAGTCACCTCCGCAGGCGCCTCGAAGATGCGATCGGCAAGGATGGCGCCCCAACCGCCAGGATCGTTGCCGACCTGAAGCACCTTGTAGCCACCGATCGAGCCAAGCTTCGCAGCGACCGCGAGCTGCGTCGCATCGGCCGCCGCGGCGTCGGCTGGCACAAGGCTCCCGAGCGCATCGGAATCGAGCTTCTCACCCTTGAGGCGCGCGTCGATCAGAAGGTCGGCGAGACCAGTGGCGGACTTCAACTTCTCTGACACTCCAAAAACTCCCAGCTTCGGCCCAGCGGGCCGTATCTCTCCGACAGACCGGCATGCCTGCCGCCCCATGTCTTGACCGGTGCCCCGCCAACTCGCCCGGATGAGCATCGCTTCGAAAGCGCACCGGGGCACGGCCCGATCTTCATCCCGCCGCCGAATGGCGCGACATGCGCAGGTCGAGCAGGCCGCCGCCGAACAGGCGGTCGCGCGAGTGCTCGAGATGGGCTCGCATCAGCTCGCAGGCCTTGCCTCCATCGCCGGTCGATATGGCGTCAAACAGGCCGTTATGCTCCGCCAGCGTTTCCTCGAGCCCGCCACCGGTCATCAGCGACACGCCGTGCAGGCGCATGCCGACGTTGATGTGTTCCCGCAGCGCCCGGAAGGTCGCCTCGAAATACTGGTTGTTGGAGGCCTGTGCGATCGCGAGGTGGAAGGCGAAGTCGGCATCCTCGCGATGCTGGTGGGATCCCGTTGCCGCCCGCATCAGATCGAGCGCCTGGGCGATACCCGCAAGAGCCGTCTCGTCGCGCCGGTGGGCGGCAAGCGCCGCCGCCTGCGTTTCGATCGTCAACCGGAACTCATAGCAACGCTGAATGTCGGCCAGCGTCTCGACGGGCGAGAAACCGACCGGAGCCGACGCGGGCGCACGCACGTAGCTGCCGGCCCCTTGCCGCGAATGGATCAGCCCCTCTTCGCGCAACCGTTCGAGGGCCGCACGCAGAACCGGCCGGGACACCCCGAACTCCTGGGACAGCACCGCCTCCGGCGGCAGCTTCTGGTTCACCTGATAGTCGCCATTGGAGATCCGGGCGAGCAGGGAATGATAGACGCTGTCCGACAGCGTCGTCCGGCGCCTGGCGTTCTGGTTCGTCACGGTCTCTGGCCTCGGATGGGACGGCGAAAGGGCCAGTAACAACTAATCCCAATTTGTAAACTTGTGCAAGCAGCCGCAGCCCGTCACGCGCCGACGCACCGGGCGTCGATCTCGGTCAGCAGGCTGTCGTCTCCGAAGCCACCGGCCTTGGAGATGAACCACTCTATGTCGCCGTTTGGCCTGTTGCAGGCGCCCACGACGATGCCGGGCAGGATCTCGTCGATCAGGTCGACCGACTCGATACCGAGGGCTTCGGCAACGGCCATCGAGGTACTGCCGCCGGTCGAGACAATCGTTCGGCACGGTACGATGTCGCAGATGCTCGCCGCGGCATAACCGAGCTTTTCGGCGACCCGCTCGCCATCCTCGCGAGAGATCTTGCCCGGGCGCTCGCCATTCACCACGCGGAGAAGGATGTTCGGCTGGCGCCGGTCGGGCCCATTGAGCCGCGCCTCGCAGGCGCTGCGAATATCGGCCTGTGGTGCATCCGAGCGAATGTCGATGGTCCGGAACAGGCCGCTCTTGTCGGCGTGGGCGGCCTGGCGGCGCGATACTTCCGTCAGACTGCCGACCACGGAGACGATCGGCCGATGGAGCACAACCTTGCGCGCCCCACGACTCGCTATCCCAGCCGGAGCGCTGAGACGCGCAACCGCCTCGGCAAAGCCTCCCGCCCCGACCGGCAGCAGGTCGCCCGAGGCGAGCTGCTGCGCCAGAGCCGCAAGATGGCCATCCTCGACGGCATCGGCAACGATCAGCCGGATGCCGCGATCCATCATGGCAACTATCGTCCTCCGGAGCGCCGCCTCACCGGCCTCGATCTCCTTGAGGCCAATAAACCCGATCGGCAGATCGGTCTGAAGGCGGAGCAGATCGGCAACGCGCGAGCTTGAAAGCGGATGGAAGGGATCGCGTCCGATATCACTCAGATGCAGCGGCACGCCGTCGAGATAGATGACGCCGTCGACGCAGGTCCTTCCGGTCTTGGGCATCGCGGTACAGATCAGCGCGGCGGCGAGGTTGGTTCCCGCCAGCACGGCCTCGACCTCGCTGCCGGGGTTGCCGCGCATCGTGGAGTCTATCTTCTTGAAGACGCGTTCATACCCAGCGGCTCGACACCGCCGGACCATGTCGAGGACCGCCGCCCCGGCCTCGGCCGGATCGAAAAACCGCGTCTCGGTGGTGAGGGCGATGTCGGTGTTTTCCAGACACTTCCTGTCAATCGCATCCGCATGCAGCAACAACTCGACCTTACGGCCGAAGCGGGCGAAGTGAATGCCTGCGTCGCCAGCCCCCGTATAGTCGTCTGCAATGATCGCGATCTTTTCAATTTGCATCATGACGAGCTCCCGCTCGGAATCGGCTTGAGTTCGAGCCAAGACAACTAGGCAGCAAGCGTCTCGTGCTTGATGTAGTCGCGAAGATACGAGTA
>Ga0206117_100373_pt1 | contig 53936 bp, 40 predicted proteins | sample 3A5Ametagenome_FD_177997 | JGI IMG/M metagenome (GOLD analysis project Ga0206117, IMG submission 177997) | Enriched microbial communities from leaf-cutter ant dump, University of Wisconsin, Madison, United States - 3A5A | ecosystem: Environmental > Terrestrial > Nest > Insects nest > Nest dump... | reverse complement strand
CTCCGAGAGTGTCCTTGAAACGCAGGTCGAGCTGCCGCTGATGGGAAAGGGAGAACATGTAGTGCAGGATTATGCCACGGTAGGATTATCGCTTAAGGCCCATCCGGTCAGCTTTGTGCGCGAACAGTTGGAGCTGCTGCGGATACGCAGTTGCCATCAGATCAACAACGAGGCCACTGATGGGCAGCTAGTAAAAGTGGCGGGATTGGTACTGGTCCGCCAGCGTCCCGGGACTGCTGGAGGAGTATGTTTTATTACAATCGAAGATGAGACCGGATACAGCAACCTTGTAGTTTTTGAAAAACTGTTCCAGAGTTACCGCAAGGAAATATTGCATTCAAGGCTGCTTATGGTCGAGGGCAGATTGCAGCGCGAGGGACAGGTGGTGCATGTGATCGTGAGCAAGTGCTTTGATTTTACAAAGATGCTGGGCAAATTAGTTGAGCGGCAGGCGGATGACCTGCCTGTATTGACACTGGCCCGTGGTGATGAAATGCCTTCGGCCTTTGTGGCTCAAAACAAAAGGGCACAGGTGCGCGAGGATGCAAGCGAAGAGACCAAAAATGCTTTCCATGGCGGAAGGAATTTTAAATAATTGATTTTGGTTTTCAATTAGAATATTCCGTTTCGCCAGTTTATAAAGTTAACAAATGAGAGGGTTGGATGTGTGTCCAGCCCTTTTTTTATGCGCTTTTTTTTACATCTTCATTTGTGGGGATACCACTAAATTCTATAGTATAAAGCTATTTTATCTATACAGTAAATTGGGGATACCAATATTTCCAATTGTATGACCAAATTCTTTTGGCGGTTTTAGGACTGCGCCACGCTTGATCGCTTCACCCCGTTTGCCTGTCCTTTGGACAATGTTACCCAGAGCGTAGGTTTGCTGCCTATGATAAAATCGGAAAATTTTATCCTAATAGTATGCGTCATGTCAAGCCTGTCCTTCTTCTGAACGGTGCCTAACGGAGCAGCTGGATCATACTTTTTGCAATAATCGAAAATAAAAATCGAAGATTTTATCTATTGATATATAGGGCCAAACTGAAATGTGGAGGCCCGAAATGGCCTGTCGTTTATCGTTTGAAAGTGTGTTCGGACCTTAGTTGAAACTTTTGGAAATATTTGGGTATAACATAATATAAATACAAAAGGGCGACTGCAAAATAATCTGAGGGAAAAAAGGTAAAAAAGGTTTTTACATACTATTTATAATACAAGAGCATACATAAAAAATGTCTAAGTTTTCAACCATAAGGATAAAAGAGCTGCTGGAGAAATCCGATGCGGCAGCATGTCCAGACCGCAAGGGTGCAGCCCTTGAGGAGCTGGGGTGCTATCTTTTTGGTCAAATGAAAGGCTTGAAACTCTATGCTAAAAATAAATTCAACGCAAGTGGTTCCAGGGAACTGGATATCGTCTTCAAAAATGACAGACGCAGTTCGGAACTTCATTTTCTCGACGGAATTATCATTATCGAATGTAAGAATACCACAAGAAAAACTAGCAGCGAACAGGTCAATTGGTTTGCCAATAAAATCAGCGGTACTTCATTTAGGTATGGCATATTGCTTACACTTTCTGGCGTTACGGGCAGAGATGATTCTCATGCAGCTAAATCGGAAATCTTAAGAGCGGTAGATAAATTAGGTGTAGGGGTACTGCCACTCACTAGAGCTGAGATACTCAAGTTGCGCACAACTCGCAATCTTGCAGATTTGTTGGAGCAAAAGTGGCTGGACCTGTGCCTTGAGGAAAAAGTGGACTTCGAATTTGATTGATTTGTTTTTTCCAACTACTAGGGGAAATGTATGGAAAACAGGAAGCTCGGCCGTTCCATAAATGCTTACTAATGTCCACCCTGCTGATTGAAGAAAAAATCATAGTCCCAGTCATCAAAAATATCAATGCTGTTAGGGCTTTCCGCATCGCTTAATCTTGCGCTGGCCTTTCCCGATTGGAGATCGAGATCAATCGTAACATAAAAGTCGATGGTTTTCTCGGCCTGCATTACATAGGGAGAGTACTCAACTCCCATGTAACCAAAATCATTTTTGCTTAGATGCGGCGTATGGATTTTATCTTTTAATATCAGGGTAATGGTGTAGGGAACGAGGGCCTCACATTGTAGCTGCGCACTAAACTCGTTGGTCTGAACAATATTATAGCGATCAAACTTAAATTCACCCACATCGAATGATTCGACATGATCGATCTCCATACCCCTGATCGAAGCTTTGGCATTTGCTTCTTCCTCCAGATACTGCGAGAAATAGGTTCTGGCCTCGTGCTCCAATTGGGATTTTGATGCAGCATAAGTCTCCTCGATCTGTTTCAGTATCCCGAAACGCAATTCTCTGGCCCTGTTGATAATATCCAGTTTTTCGCCTATATCCTTAATAGGCATCACATGCTTGGAAATCGTATTGTCAAAGTCGGTATCATGCGTTACAAAAAAGCACTCTTTCTTCCCCGTCTTGAAATATTGTTCGAGTGCATAAAAATTGAACGCGTCAGGGAATTCTGATTTCTTTTTACCAGAGCTGAAAGGTGGTTTGCCGTCAAAATAGTCTTTCATCACTTTTTCAATCGTATGGTCGTTGGTAGGCAGTACTTTTACGTCTGCATAGTTCATCCACTCGTCAAAATCTTGTTTGAACTTATTAATCAGTTTATCAGTGTCCAATTCGGGCAGGGTAAAGAAGGCGCTATAATCCTCAAAATTCTTCAGCACCCGAATTTGTGATTCGATCGTTTTTTTCACCGAAGCAATCTTTCCATCTTCCTCTAGAAGACGCTTTTCAAACCTTGATAGGACTTCACGGTAAACGATATCGGTAATGTAGATCTTCACGTAGTTCTTCCTACCCATATCCCCTAGATTTCTCAGCAGCTTTCCGGCGAGGAAATTCTGTGATTCGATAAATGAGGTATCTAGGGCAAACAGCCTGATCAGTTCGGTAGATTTCATACTATATGAGTTGCAGTGAATTCATATTCAAATCTAACTCAAATTATTGCACTAGTCAATTTGTTTGTAATGATTGAATGGAGTTGAATTTTGGTCGTATTGGTTAATCAAAGAAATTGGAAGAACCTTTTTTATTTTGCTATGAAAATTTAGTTTGAGCGGATTGGAGAACCTTTTGCATATCAATCCCTTTTCCGAGTACACCTGCAAACAAATCACCCGTTTCCTTTAGCCTGTCGATAGCATTGAAAATGGTAAAATCCCGCATCTTTAGACCAGGTTTTACCTCGTCCCATAGCAATGGCATGGATACGGTTGCCCCTGGTTTTGGCCTTAAAGAGTATACCCCTGCTATGGTAGCGCCAGGTCTGTTTTGCAGATAGTCCAGGTACATTTTGCCGCCCCGTTTGGAGATGGTACGTTCAAGCGTGGTAAATTTCGGCAGTTCCCGGTGCACCTGTCTTACAATAAGGTTGGCAAAGAGCTGCGACTGCTCGTAGGTATATTTTGCGCCCAAAGGGATATAGATATGAATGCCAGTGGATCCTGAGGTCTTTGGAAAGCCTGTAACGCCAATACTGTCCAGCACATCTTTTGTTACACGCGCAGCCTGGATGACCTGCTCGAAGGTATTCTTATCCGGATCTAGGTCAATTACACAGTAGTCGGGATAATTTGGAGAGGCAGCCCTACTGAACCAGGGGTTCATTTCTATACAGCCCAGGCTTGCCATCCATAAGAGCGTCGCCCTATCGCTGCCCAATAGATAGCTTTTCTCTTCGCCTTTCTCATTGGTATGCGGCATCGTATGCGCCCATTTCGGTGCAGTCTCTTTTACGTTCTTTTGATAGAAACTCTCGCCGTGGATCCCTCCGGGAAAACGGTTGAGCGACATCGGCCGGTCTAGGAGATAGGGAAGCATAAATGGAGCGACCGCATCATAATAGTTGAACATGTCACGCTTGCTTACCTTATCTTCCGGCCAGTAGAGTTTGTTCAGATTGGTAAATTTTAAAATGTGGCCATCTATCTTTTTTTCGACAATTTCCGAGCTTCCCTGAATTAAAGGCCTGGCGTCTTTAAGAGTTTTTGTTTTACTTGGCCTTGTTGGGGTTGGTGATTTCTCAAAGCTATGGTCTTCCAGATTATGTTCCAGTTTAGTTTTCTTCACGATGGTCTGGGTGTCGGCTTCCAGTTCCAAGATTACATCTTTGGGATTCTTATCTTTTCTTAGGCCTTTGAATGACGCCTGGCGAACTTTTCCGTCATCGGTCAGTTCTGCAAATTCAATTTCACAGATCAGTTTAGGCTTCATCCAGGTTGGCTTTGCACCAAGGCGCTGGGGCCTGAAGCGTGATGGCTCGTCAACATCTGGCGTTTTCTCAAAAGGACATGCTTTGGTAGTGAGCTTTTCAAATTCAGCCATCAGCTCCTTTTGCGTAGTCTGGTTGAAACCAGTGCCCACTTTGCCAATGTAATTGAGCCTGCCTTTGGAATCATATACGCCAAGGGCAAGTGCGCTGAAGTTTTTTTCAGTACCTTCATTACGGGTATATCCACCGATAATCACCTCCTGTCTTTTCTTTGCCTTGATCTTCAGCCAGTCCCTGGAACGGCTGTCCGAGGAATAGTAACTGTCCGCACGTTTGGCGATAATGCCTTCAAGTTTCATCCGTTTGGCGGCGTCGAAAAAATCAATGCCCGAGGTTATAAATGTCTCACTAAGTTTTATGTTGGGATGGTCGTTAGGGACTATAGCTTCCAGCAGCTTGCGCCGCTGACCAAGCGTAAGCGACAGTAGCGAGTAGCCCTCAAGCCAAAGGATATCAAACAGGTAATAATGTAGGTTTGCATGCTTGGTGTTCTTCCAATTCTGGAGGGCACCGAAATCGGCAGAGCCGTCATCTCTCAACGCGACAATTTCACCATCTAGCACGGCTTTTATCTCAAATGAACTTAACGACTGTTCGATGCTTTCAAACTGGCTGAACAGTAAGTTATTTCTCGAGAAAATTTCAGTTTGGCTGTCTGCCACATAGGAAATGGCGCGATAGCCATCCCATTTGATCTCGTAAATCCAGCCAGGCTCGTCAAAAGGCTCATCAACCAGAGTAGCTTTCATTGGCTTTAACCCGGATGGCATCGACTCTTTTTCCCCTGATAGCAAAATTTCTTGGACATCCTGCGGGAGACCTTCTAAAAAATCGTTACCTTTTTTTGTAGGTTTCTTAGCCTTCTTCAGGTTCTTCTTTAATGGTTTTGCAGACAGCTCAATCCAAACGGGGGCGTGGTCGCTCGCGCCATCCCATCCCCTTACATGTTTGTCTACGTCGCCAGACTTCAATTTTTCGGCGAGATCCGCCGTTAAAAGAAAATGATCTAAACGCAATCCCGCATTACGGTCATAGGCATTTCGTAGATAATCCCAGTAGGTATAAATGGCGTCCTTAGGATACAATGCCCGAATCGCATCGGTCCAGCCCTGATCCAAAAGCGTTTGGTAGTTGGCCCTGATCTCCGGCCTGAACAGGGCATCGTTTTTATATTTTTCGGGCTTATAGGTATCGAGATCTGTTGGCATCACATTGTAGTCGCCAATGAGCATAACCGGGAGGCCTGTAGACATCAGCGTTTGTGCGTGGTCTATCAGCCTAGAGAACCAGCGTTTTTTGTATTCGTATTTTGGTCCTGGATAGGGATTGCCAAAAGGCAAATAGATACAGCCGATAACCGTGTCGAATGTAAAGACTTCGAGGTACCTGCTGTGGGTATACTCGTTGTCCTCGCCTGGAAGGTCGTTCCTTAGTTCCTTGATTTCTTTTTTAGATAACACCGCAACACCGTTCCAGGACTTTTGTCCATGCCAAACTGTATGGTAGCCGGCATCTTCAATCTTGCGGAAAGGAAATGACCTGTCCTCACATTTAAGTTCCTGAAGACAGACAATATCCGGATTGGCTTCTTCGAGCCATTTCAACAGGGTATCTATTCGCCCGTTAATGCCATTTATATTGTAGGTTGCAATCTTCATGTAGCTAAAAAAAGCCCCTTTCGGAGCTTATTCTTATTTTACCTTTTTTTCGATGTCTTTTCGCTGATTGCCGGCGCTTGATTTTGCGTCTTTTATTTTGTCGGGTTTAACATCCAACTTGTTCGCTTCATATTTGATCTCGTGGTCCTGATTGGATACCGAATTGCGTTCTACTTTTGTTCCTCGTGCCATAATGATATCTTTTAGTTTAGTTATATAACACCCTGTAGAAAAATTAGTTTCGTCTTATCGAAATATGGTTTGTTTTTAAGAACGTTAGGTCATATTTTGGATCTGTTGCACCGTCACCCTCGCTTCCCCTCCACAAGTTTGACAGACATCTTGGTGTTCTGTGTAGCCTTTACCCTTACAGGTTGGGCAGTTTTTGAAAGTATACATTAAGAAATCAATGTTTTCAATTTGCTGTGACGTCAAACTGCCGACGCCATCGCAAGGTGGACAAACTTCAAAATCATTTGTGCTGCCTCTTCCTTTGCAGAGTGGGCAGAATTGCAGATTATATTTATCGAAATTAATCTGGCTAATTTGTTGCTTTGTCAACCTCCCTTCTCCATCACAAGGTGGACAGTAATCAAAATGTGTAGTTCGACCGTTGCCATTGCAAAGAGGACAATCTTCAAACTCGTATTGGTCAAAATCAATATGGTCGATCTGTTCATTGGTCAGTTTTCCCTCTCCGTCGCATGGAGGACATGTTTCAAAATCACTTGTATACCCTTTCCCATTGCAGACTGGACAATCCTTTTTGAGAAATCTATCAAAATCAATGGTATCAATTTGTTCCCTGGTCAGCCTGCCTTCGCCTCCACAAGGTGGGCAGGTTTCAAATTCTGGAGTATAACCTGCCCCGCTACATAAAGGACAGTCTTCAATAGAATATTTAGTTATATCTATGACGTTGTTAGCCGGAACGTAACCTTCACCGTCGCATCCAGGGCAGATTTCGAAAAAGTCAGTGCACCCCTTGGTCGCGCAAACTGGACAAGGCTTGAAGTCGGGACTGCTACTGATTAGTTGCTGGGCGTCATTTTTTGTGGTAAGATAAGAATACGCAATTTCTTTTTGCGTAACGAACTTGGTCTTATCAACGGAGCCTATAATTTTTTTGATTCCTGTGTTGGTAGTTTTCTGATCCCTTATTTTATCTATTTTCGCAACCAATAAAGAAAGTGTTTTCTGAAACTCCTTATCGTCCAAGCTTTGCAAAATACCTTCTTCCAACCCTTTCAAGATATTGATTTTAAAAATTACAGAGAGGTAAGATTCGATGACCTGGCTTTGTAGGCCCCATTGAATGGATTGAAATAAAAGTAGATTGTCTTTAAAATGCTTTACATCATCTTTCTTGATGTTCTTGAACTTGAAACCGAAATCATAGACTGTGTGATGATTTGGGCATAAAAAAATCAAATTATGTGGATGGTTATTTAACGTTGTACAAACAGGTTCAATGTGAGCAATCTCTCCAACATTAGTATGGCATACTGGGCAGGTGAAATAAGCCTCCGTCTTAATTTCCTGTTGAATACCTTTTGGAATATTTGGTCTAGTCCCAGAGGGTGGCTTCGTCCAAGGAGATTGCAGGTTTGCATTGAAGTCAAGCAGTTTTTTCTTTTCATAAAAATAGACTCCAGCATTGTCTTCAAAGTCTAACTTTCTACCGTCACCTTTTGCATCGTAGGATGTAAACCATCGGAGTAGCGTAGGCGAAATTTTAACAAGCTGAGCAGCTTCATATTCGGAGATCAGGTCTTTCATCGAAACTAAATTACAAAACTTTATCAGTCCAGAAAACGTCAAGGGTAAATTCAAAAAGGCTAAAAAAAAACCTCGGTGTGACGGTTAAATTTTTACCGACGAAGATTTGTATAAATTCAACTAGTAATCAACATTTAATAAATCGTTGAAACATTCCTTTATTTTAGAAGAATAATTGTCCTTATGAGCAAGTTTTCTGAAATAACCCAAATATTGAGAAGAGCTGAGCAGGGTCGCTTCCAGCTTGCATGTATCGATTACTTAAAGCACAACGTTGGCGGAGTGGTCCATAGTCCTGGAACGGTAGATGATAAGGAAAAAACCAAGAAAAACCATCCCGATGTATATCTAAAGCAGACAGATGGCAAGTACGTACTTGCCGAATGTACGACCAAAGAAAATGACAATCAAAAAGACTTTGTTAAGAAGCTTAAAAATGATCTCATTGAGTGTCTTAATTTTGAAAAACTTAACATTCCTCAAGAAAAAGTCGCACAGATCTATCTTTGCTGCAACTCATCTGTCGATCCTGGGACTTATGAAGAGTTAGAGCAACTGGCAAGACCCTATAACATCAAACTAATCATTGTTGGTGTCCACGAGCTGGCTAGTTATTTTTGTTCGTCTGGAAAAATATACGCCAAGGATAATCTTGGAGTCGCGTTCCAAACCGGGCAAATATTAACAAAAGAACAGTTTATTAGTCAATACGGTAAAAAGAACATATCTACGCCTTTGGATAATCCCCTTATTGGAAGGGAGGAGGAGTTAAAAAAATTCGGATCCGCAATTTTACATGACGAGGTTATAGTTCTCAATGGTCCTCCGGGTGTTGGAAAATCACGTCTTGCCATCGAGGCAATGGATCGCTTTATTTCATTGAATAAAGATTATGTCCCCTACTATATTTTTTCTAAGACCGGTGAAATATCTGATGATTTAGCTACATATCTAAAGCCTGGGAACAAATATCTGCTGTTAATAGATGATGCAAATAGGCAGATTGATAATCTTACATCGATATTGGAAAAACTGATTGAGTCAGAAATCAAGCTAAAGGTGATTTTAACAGTGAGAGATTATGCCAAGGGCGATATCGACCGGCAGTTGGGTAAATTGGGTAGGTGCAACTTTCCGCTTCGTAAACTTACGGATGAAAAAATTTCAGAAATCTTATCGGAACAGCCTTTCGCAATAAGAAATTGGCAAATAAAAGAGAGGATACAGCAAATCAGTAAGGGCAATCCTAGGCTGGCAATTATGTCCGCAAATGTCATTGCCAAAAATATGGATCTTAAACTTTTGTCGGATGTGACAACAATTTACGACGAGTATTTCCAATCGGTGATAAATGATAAAGCGCTGTTTGAGGATAAAAAAACTAGGCAGGTACTGGGCTTGGTTGGATATTTCGATACACTGGACATCAGCGATGGATTAGATAGGGATATCATCGGAGATTTCTTTGGGAACACCGAGGATTTTTTTGACACGGCTCTACAACTGCAGGATATGGAAATTGTAGAAATTTATGACAATACGGTGGTTAAGGTTAGCGAGCAGGTTATGGCTACTTACTTTTTCTTCACCGCATTTTTTAGGGATGAGATTCTTTGTTTCAGAAAATTGCTCCAAGTTTATTTCCGTAGTCATTTTCACCGTGTGAGAGATGCAGTACTGGGTGCGATCAATACTTTCGGGCCGGAAAAGATTATCGTCGGTCGCACAGAGGATTGGAATGTGTTTTGGAATAGTATAGAAACGGATAAAGTACTTACCATACAATTTTTGCGGATTTTTGGGGCCTATTTTCATTCAAGAGTATTCCAAATGATGAATAGGAATATGGAAAAACCTGTGGATCAGGATGCCGTAAATATTTCGTTTGAAACGATTGATAAAGCGCCCAAGTCGTTCGAGCGGGACGCGCCTTTGGAGTTGTTGAGCAGCCTTTTTAATGAAAAGGGCATTGTCTTTGAAACAGCCGTTTACCTTGGTTTTAAATATGCATTAAAGGATAGTTCAACATTGGCAACATTGACCGATGATCTTTCGGGAAAATTATTAATAGGAAATAACGAGATCAACAGCGGATTCAAAAAATTGGATTTTGTCTACGATTTTTTAAAAGGGAACTTGGGTAAGCACCCTTATTATAGGATAGCTTTTTATTACATCCTAAATAGAGTTGTCCTTTCAGCCACGCGAAGAGCGGAACTTTACATCCGGCAAGGAGACCGGTATGAACAGCAGCCTGTTTTCAGAGAGTTTCGACAACGAATTTTTCAGGATATGAATTCCTATCATACTGATCATGGCCAGTTGGTTTATGAGGTATTGTTATCATACGCTACGGAAAGGGATGATTTGTCTCATTTGGAAATCCTCGGGGATTTTCCATTTATAATTCCTATCCTTGGCAAATTAGACCCAACTGAGTTTGGCAATTGTTTTCTAGTCCAAAAATATTCAACAAAAGTCATGAATATTACTGGCGAGAGCTTTCCCGAACTCGAAAAATTAGCTGGTCTGTTCCAGGCGGAAAGCTATAAGTTTTTCGAGCGATTGAACATAAAGTACAATTTTTCTCTCGAAAACCATGATGAATACCGCATTAGAAAAATGAAGGCTATAGAAAATAGCGTGAAAATCCATAATCTGGGGGATTGGCAGCAAATGGAAATAAAGCTGATAGAAATACATAGCTTCATAGGACATGCGAATGATATTGGCGATAGCATAAGTATACTGTTAAGAGCCACATTTACAGAAAACATGAGCCTTGGTTTCGATTGTCTTTATTCCTATCTAAAAAAAGACAATTTTTTAGGACTCAGTGGTTCTGGTATTTATGCGCCAATAATGGCGCATAGTCAAGAGAAAACAAGGAAACTTTTCTCCCTTTTGAATGAGATAGAGTTCAAATATCGAAATGGTTGGTTCCGAGATTTTTTCTACCTTATTCCGAAAGAATACATCAACCCAGAATACCTGGAGGGATTTGTGAGTATGTATAGAGACCATCAATATGTTCCAGATATTTATCAAAGCGATATGGAAAAGTTCGAAGTTTATAGGCCTGGAACTACAGAACGAGTATTGCAGATTTTGGTTGACAGGAAGAATGCCGACGATGAATTCGTGTATAAGCTTACCCATGATTTTTTTAAGACTTCTCCCCACCTCGTTACTTCAAATTTAGATTTATGCAAAGCGGCCTTCAAGCAACAGCATAGTATGCCAGGGGTTTACGACTTTGATTGTAGGGAACTTTTAGTATTCGTGAAAGCTGAAGACGAGTTTTTCTTCGAGTACTTAGATTTTCTTCTCAACGGAAACGAAAATTATATAATGCTGGATAGACGAAACCTTACGAAAGTTTGGGAGCTGGAAGGTGCGGAAAATATAGTTTACAAATCGTTATTGAAAATCAGCATGAAGGAAACAAGGAGTTCCTACGATCATCTTGGGGGGGTGTTCTTTTATGGTGTCAAAGATGAACAGTTGGAGGCATGCCACAATGTTTTCTCAAAAATCGTAGACAACCACGGTCAAGATATTGAAATAATCAATCTATTAATTGATACGTTGAGGAACTCTGTTCCCAAGTTATACATGTTTGTATTTTCGGAGTTGTTAGATAAAAATTCCGACATCTCATTTTTTAAGGAATTGCAACTGCATAACAACCATTTTAGTACAACAACAAACCAGATTTGGCCAGAGGCAAGAGCAAAGGAGCTAAAAAATTTAGTTGAGATGATTTCCAGCAAACCTACCCAATATCTATATTTCGAACATCTGGCCTATCTACAAGAACGGCTTGAAGGGGAAATTAAGGCTGCAAAGAGCGAGAGAAAACTAATGTTTAGAGGATATTGGTAACATATTAAAATTTAGGTAAATACAAGTCATTTAATTATCTTTATAGCACACCAAATTTATTGCCATGACGCGACTCACTCAGTTTTATTTGCCCAGTGATAAAACTTACATTTCAATATTTTTAAGGGCTGATAATATTCAAAACGATAATTTGTTGTGGCAGAAGGTTTAGTTGGATTTTCACGGGCTGGGGATGCTTTTCATTATCGATGGGCAGCGAGAAGATGTTTGGCAATGGTCTATCCCAATGCCCAACTGCAATATCTTGTGATTGAAGGATCATCAGATAATCATTTGCTTGGCGAGTACTCAATCGATGTCACCGAATATTACCTGAAAGAAAATAAACAGCAAATTGAATATTATCAATTAAAGCATACAACCGTCCAAAACGACATACCTTTTCAATTAAGTGACCTTCAGACGACATTCGAGGGCTTTTCGTCAAGGTTTACCGAGCATTACCGTAAAAATAAGGAAAGTGTAAAAAATATAAGGTTTACTATCCTGACAAACAGGTGTTTTGATGCTGTTTTCAAAAAAAATCTAACAGACCCTACCTTGGCTTTACCTACAAAAGGAAAGTTTAGATCAACGTTGGAAAAATATACATCTCTTTCAGGAGAGGAATTGAAACTTTTTTGTAGTCTTATTAGGGTCGAAGATAGCCAGGGAGATTATAATGTTCAAAAGGAACAATTGAGAATTGAAATCGCCCAGCTCGTAGCTGGTGCGGTCGATACTACTGAAATCTACAGTTTGATATCATTGATCAGTGACAAGGTGTTGCCGGATTCGGACGGAAAAGTTGTAAAAGAAGAAGTACTGATGAAATTTGGGATGAGTTCCGAAAAGGAATTATATCCAGCAGAGGCCTTGTGGGAGTATTCCGGAGGAATTATAGAACGAGAACAGCACTTTGAGCTTGCCAGGAAAATCAATGAGTCAAAAAATTCAGTTATCGTGCATGCCGCTGGTGGTGTTGGAAAGTCGGTATTCACAAGACAGTTTATCGAAAAGCTGCCAGAAGGCTCGGTGGGCATAGCCTTTGATTGTTTTGGAGCTGGGAGATACCGTAATAGAAGTGAGACTAGGCATAGCCATAAAGTTGCATTCATGCAGATTGCCAACGAACTTTCAACACAAGGTCTTTGTGCACCCCTTATCATACGCGGAAATGACACCGAGCGGGAGATTACAGCTCGTTTCCTCTCACGGTTAGAACAGAGCATAAAATCAATGAAAGTTGCCTATCCAGATGCAACCTTGAATATACTAGTGGATGCTGCTGATAATGCAGAAATGGCGGCACTAGAATTTAATCAGGCATGTTTCGCCCATGAGCTGCTTAGAGAAAAAATGCCAGATGGTTGTAAACTGATTATGCTTTGCAGAACAGAAAGAATACCATTATTACAGCCAAGGAGCGATATCTTTCTGCTACCCTTGGAACCATTTTCTGAAGCTGAAACTTTTTCATATTTGCAATTGTATTATCCCCAGTCCACCCTGGAGGATGCCAAGGAATTCCATAGGTTGACATTTGCCAACCCCCGAGTACAATCGAATGCAATTGGCCGTGGTGAAAAAGACATACGCAATATTTTGGAGAGGCTAGGCCCTGGAGGAACAACCGTCGATGATCTCATAGCAAGTCAGCTGGACGGCGCTGTTTCTGCCATAAAGGACTTGTTATCTGCCAATTTTCAGTATCAAGTAGAATCAATTTGTATAGGATTAGCAAATCTACCTCCAAATATTCCACTGGAAATTCTTGCCAAAGTAGCTGAGGTTCCCATCGATTTGCTCAAAAGTTTCATCGCAGATATCGGTAGATCTTTGTGGCTGTCAGACAGCTCGGTACAATTTCGGGATGAGCCAACGGAGACATGGTTCCGGAAAAAATTTTCTGCCGACATAGAAAAACTTGAGCGCTATATCAATCTTCTTGAACCTTTGGCAAGCCATTCATCGTATACTTCTGAGGTTTTGCCACAGCTATATTTGACTGTAGGCCAGCATGATAAACTGATTAAGATAGCGCTTTCAGAAGATTTGTTGCCAGATGACAATCTAATAGATGCTAGAAACATCAGAGTATATAGATTGCAGTTTGCATTCAAGGCAGCCATCAAGCTTGCCAATTATCAAGATGCTATAAAGTTAGCAATGCGGGCGGGCGAAGAAGTAGCTGGAGATCAGAGACAACTCGGGCTGCTTAAGCAAAATATTGACCTTCTCGCGGCTCTTCAAAGTAAGGAGAAAACTCAGGAAATGGCACTTCGAAGAACGATTTCGGGTTTTTGGACAGGGTCAGAGAATATTTATGCTGCTTCTTTATTATCAAATATCGAAGATTTTAAAGGAGAAGCTCGGGGTTTTCTAAGGGCGTCGAAAAACTGGTTAAACATCTATTTTGACCAAGCTCCCGAAAAAATAGAAAATCGTTATGAAGAGCCTGCTTTGAAAGATCTGGATATATTGGAGATTACCACCGCTATCTTAAATCTTGAAGGGATTGGTGGTTGCAGTAGTTTTCTGCTAAGTCTTAGGCCTAAGCAAGCTGTAGCTCGAACTGTAGCAGACCTTACAAGAAGACTTATCGATTTCGGGAAGTTTGGGCTTATTGAACAGTTGCTCGAAGAATTTAAGTTGATTCCCTATTACACTATAGCGATTACTAGGGAGCTGCATAAAATTGGCCGCTTTCCACAGCGGGATACAATTGAAAAGTGTCTTGACTTAATGTGCAGCCAAAAGACAAGATTGAAGGAAAAGACAAGCCTGTTCGATGACAAAACAAGGAATGACATACTCTGTTTTTTAGAGGCATGCGTTCACCAGGGTCTGGAAAATAGAAAAATCCTTAGAGTGCTCAGACATTATCTATCATTGAGAGCCTCTCGATTAGTATATAGTGACCACCGTTCTAACGAACGCGGAGAATTTATGAGAATGCTTTCACTTAGGCTATTTGCACTGAAGCAAGAATCATATAGCATCGATGATTATTTGCCAGAGGAGGTACGAAATGGCGGCAAAGAATACGAAAAGGAAAGGAACAAACAGGAGTTTACGAAAATAGTTCAAGTGCTGTATCCCTGGTATTCTTTCCGTCTGGAAGTTATTTCCAGCCAGGGAAAAATGCCGGATTCGTTGGAAGTTATAGCTAAAGCGTCAAGTGATGCGATGAAAGGTCGCTACAATCCATATGATACTTTGCCAAGCGATCTATCTGATGTACATCTATCAACATTTACTTTATTAACGGATGCTACAAAAGAAAATATCGACACCTTTTACAAGTCTTATATCAAGGGGAATAAGCAGTTAAATATTCAGCAGTTGCTATCTTGTTGCAGGTCTTGTTTCAGAAATCCTAATTTTGAAGGGGTCAAACATGAATTGGAGCAAAATGTATATATTTTAATAAATGATTCTAAAGACGATGACGTAGAGGAACTTTCATCAAGATTTATAAAGCTTGCAAGGGCGGTTTCGGTTTATTCCTCGGATGACGCAAGCGTGTATTTTAACGATGCTGTTAATATAGTAAGTAAGTTTGGTGACGAGCTGGCACAAAGGTGGCAAGCAATTGTTGAGATCGCGAAAAAGAGCTGCACTCCGCCTGAACCTAAAAATGAGTTGGCTTATCGGTTTATCAGGGTAGCTGAATTAGTGGGAGAACAGCTTCGTGAAAAACATTGGGATAGGGCCGAAGCATTACAAGTCTGCACGAGAATGAGCCCAGGAGTTGGTATTTCCACACTTGGTAGGTGGGCTGATAGGGAAATAGGGCGTTTCGAGCGGCTTGACTACCCATTGTTTACTGAATTGATAAGGCTTAAAAAGATTGATCCACTCACTGCATGGTCTTTTTCGTCATTCTGCCAACTCGATCAGCTAAAATATTATTTGCGAAATTGTTTGTTGCTCGCCGAAATTCCTCACAATGATAAGCAAGTCATTTTTAACGATGCTCTAGATAGGATAAAAAGGGACAACAGCAATAAAGATTACTGGTCTGAACTTAAAATGCTTGCATCGTCAAATGGCATGAACACAAGCGAGCTTGATCTGATAATTTCTGAGTTACATGTTACAAAAGAAAAACAAAATGGTGTTAACCGGGAAGGTACTAGAGAATCCGATCAAGAATTGCCTTGGGATAAGATATTTCTTGGTAAAGGCATTTACTCCGTCGATGAGCTGCAGAAGTGCCATGATAGGTACAGCAAGATTGTGCAGGAACTGGATACACATCATCCTCGTTATACGTTTTGGAAAGCTGCTATCAGGACATTAAAAGAACAAGATTTAATAACTTTTATCGAAGTATTGTTAGAATCTGATATTGTCGATAACTATGATTTTTCAGAAACATTTAGCAGACTACCCGATGAATGGTTAAATAGGGTCGGATTTAAGAAAAAATATCCATCGATAATTAAACGGGCGGGAACTAAATATTTTCATGAGCTGTGCAATCCATATGCCTTTGATATATTTTATAAATCTCTTCCCAATCATGCGGATAATCGCAAATTGATTACCGAAGGTATTTTTCTGGGACTTGGAAATGGCCAGGAACTAGCAGATGCAGAGGTGCATTTTGGTTTCGTCGCACTTGCCGTTCCGCTCATCGAACATGAATGTGCATCAGATGTTCTGAGTTTTTCACTGTCAAGGTTCGAACTGCATTTGGATAAAGATTTTGGTGATGGAGAGTGGCGAGAAGAACTTATGATTTCGAATGACGTAAGTTACAACTTGGCTGGCTATATATGGTCTACATTAGGTTCACCTAAGTCTCACTTGAGGTGGAAAGCTGTCCATACTATTAAAAAGTTTGCGAAATTCAGTTGTTCGGCCGTTATAGACAATCTTTTTACTTGGCTTAAGACGGGAGGTTGTGGTGCATTCGGATATCATCGATACCCTTTTTATAAACTACATGCGATAGAATACTTGCTAATTGCTGTTGCAAAAATAGCATTGCAACATCCAAACCTACTTGTTGTACATAAACAAACGATTCTTCACTACGCATTAGATGGAGACCATGCGATAATCCAGCGAGCAGCGGCGGATTCGGCCTTGCAAATAGAACAAGCGATTCCGGGAAGTTTTGCCACTGAAACAATGGATAAGATTAAGCAGGTGGGTTGGTCGCCTTTTCCTGTTAGAAAGGGTAAATTCAATCATCGGGTCAACAGTGTTTGGCATCAGAATAATGAGGTCGAGATAGGAATTGATTTCCATTTTGGATGGGATTTTGATAGATATTGGTTCGAGCCTTTAGGTGGGATATTTGCTTTGTCGGGGGAACAAGTGCAAGACTTGGCTGCAAATGTTCTGGTTAATGAATGGGGTGTTACTTCAAGCGGTTACAATGCAGATCCTCGGGTAGGCCTATGGAATAGAAACTCAAGGGAGGATAATACTCATCACGACCATGGTAGCTATCCAAGGACAGATAATCTTGATTTTTACCAATCATATCACTCAATGATGACCGTTGCAGCACGACTTATCGAAAGAATGCCAACTTTTCATAGCGATTTGAGCGACGATAAATGGGAAGATTGGATAGCGCAGCATTATGTCACATTCAGAGATAGCAAACTATTAGCGGAGAAGAAAGATCCTTTGCCGCATAAACGACCAAGATGGACAGATAGTGATGTCATCGATCAGGAGTGGCTTAAGCGGTTGACTGACCCTGATATCCTTGGGGTTGTCAGGATCGAGGAACAAGGCCAAATATTTCTAAATTTATTCGGCTGGTGGCATGAACAGAAGGACTCCGCCAAGGAAACCTACTCGGTTTCCTCGGCTCTTGTTTCATCAAAAACTGCTGATGCACTTTTGAATGCACTTTCCACTTGCAAGGATAGCCACGGCTTTAAGCTTCCGGAGTACGGGGACGACAGAACAGAGATTGATGTTGCGCCATTTAAACTGCAAGGATGGGTCACAATAAAGAATATCGATTCTGGAATTGATCGTTTTGATCCGTATGCAGAGGATTTTCCATTTTGCCACTTAGGCCCAGCTACAAAAATATTTGAAAAGTTTGGAATGACAGTTTCTAATGATGGCAAGCAATTTTATTCATCGGACGGTAAACTTGCGGGATTTGTTACAAGATGGCGAAGTGAAAAAAACCTTCGAGACGATGATCCAGATCAGTCTGGACAGAGAATTAGCTTGACGGAAGAGTTTCTTAAATTTTTGTGTAAGGCTTTGGGCAAAGAAATTATTATCAAGGTAACCGTTGAGAGAAGAATCAGTAGTAGGTATAATTATGATGATTACAAGAAGCGAAGGTTAGAATTATTTAGGATTTTTATTTTTTCTCAGGATGGAAAACTCAGAAGTGCAACAGGATATCATTAAGCTAGGCAAGCTTTTAGTTAAAGAGCTCGAGAAAAAAGCTAGTGACGATACATTGAGCAGATGGATGGCTCATTATATTTCCGAAAAAATCGTTGCCTCTGAAGCAGCGACGGGCAATAAAAAGAAAGCACTTGAAAAGGAGTGTTTCGATACAATTTTAAAACTATGGGCTCACAGATGGGACTTACCTTCTAATCGCAGACCTTTCCGCGAGTTTGAGCAGATTTTTGAAATATTAAAAAAGCTGAGTCCCGAAAGGCAAACATCTTTTTACCTTCCTTGGTTACCTGATAATTTTCGGGATAAAAAGTTAAAAGAAAATATAAGGGAAAAAGACTGGCTCGCCGTTTCACTACAAATAGATAAAAGTGCAAGAATATGTATTGAGTTTGCCTTAAAACAGGCTGCCGATGCAGTCCGCGGTGAACGAACTGAAGAATATTTGCAACACTCGTCCAAAATAGCCGCCGAGTATGATCGGGAAATAATAGGAATGCTTCTTGATAAAAAGGTGGGTTTTCTCGATAAGTTTGGAGAAGATAATGAAATTGAAGGAGGTGTTCAAGGAGAAAGTAATCAAGTTACCAGTACAGATGAAAAACTTTTCGCAACTGAAAAAATCAAAAGTAGGATAAGTCATCTTGAAGCCCTGTTAAAAAATTCAAAAAAAGTTTTACGGATCCTCAAACAGCAGCTAAATGAAGAATAAACTTCTATTTTTGCTAAAATTGCCGATTATTTTATGAGTATTTTAACAATCATAACGTTAGATTTTGTTGACTACAAAGTCTTGGAAATTCCCCATATAATACATTTAAAGGTTGGTTCCAGGCTAAAAATAGTTGTTAGAAGAATACAGCCGTTCATGGAGCTAAACAAATTCTTCGACACCACGGTGGGTTTGTATTTCGATGGGAAATCTCCGTTTGGTCAAAAATTGTCTCACAAGGTAAGTTTAAACAAAAACATAAGAAGCGAGGAAGCAGACATAGTTCTCTTCGAAGGTACTGCTGAGATGCCTGGCGAATACAAATATGGGATAAATGTTATCGATAAAGGAAATGTCCTTTTCGATGAGGATCCTTTCATAATTGTCTATTAATTTTAACCAACCAAATGCCGTTCTCAATAGAAATAGTTACGACTCAAAAAGAGTTAATACAGGTCATAAAGTCTGCATATGAACCATTAAACAAGATCCAGAATGAATTTAAATACAGCATAGCTCCAGAACGCCTATTGGCAAAAGCGCGACTGTACGATCAAGATCACTATCATAGAGATCATGTGATTAACTGGATGAATGGTTACAAAGTAGAGGCAGGAGGAACGAGGCCGTTTATTATTCTAATCGTGGATAAACGCTTATCTGGAAGTAAAGACCCGAATAGCAATCTTTATGGAATTCATGATGCCAAGAATGGATTCGCTTGCTTTACTACTTATTCCTTTGACCCGTCACTCCGACAGTTTCTGTTCGATATGGTGAGATTTTGTAGATATTACATTGTACGCTATTCGTTGAGTTTTGTAAACCCAGAAATTAAGTCTCATATTGATACAAGAGGTTGCTTATTCGATTTCAAAAATTACAAACCGGATATTTTAAAGTCTCTATCAACGGGAAAAATTTGTAGTGAGTGTCATGGTCAGCTTATGACTAAGTACAATGAGGAAATCCAGGAAGCTATCCCCAAATTACTCCAGGTAGTCAGTAATTCCTACCCGTTAGCTCTTGTAATGAAGGGCGGAGGAGTTAAAGGACTTGCATTTGCAGGTGCTTTGATAGAGTTGGGTAAACATTTTACTTTCGATACCTTCGCTGGAACATCCGCTGGTGCGATTACAGCAACACTTCTTGGGGCAGGCTATAGTCCAGATGAATTGGTGAAAATAATGCGTGAAACAGATTTTACTGCTTTCAAAGATGCACATATTCTTAAGGCAATGGCAAATTTGGCTTTTAAGGGAGGGATGTATCCCGGTGTCAAATTTAGAAAGTGGATGAACGATCTTATAAAGAGTAAACTTCCTCAACAGGGACAAGAAATTCAAATGCAAAATCTAAAATCGCGTACTATACTATATGCCAGTAGTCGTGGCCACGGAATTCTTAGATTTGATTCCAATGGTCATCGAAAGGAGGCTTTAGCATCTTTTGCTACAAGGTGTTCAATGTCTATCCCAGGTTTTTTTATACCTGTCAAGGCTGATGAATATAAAGTTTATGATGGTGGCTTAGGAAACAATTTTCCATTGAAAATTTTCAAAGAAGACAATCCGGAAAAACTATTCCTAGCCCTATATTTACAAAGCAGTGTTGATCCTGATTCATCGGTAATAAAGGATTTAGAAGATATCATTACAGATAGCAACGAGCGTGAAGTTGTCGATGCTCACAGAGAGAGTATTGTTCTAATCAATCCCGAACCAATAAAAACGACACAATTTAAATTAACTGATGAGGAAAAAAACTTTCTGGTTCTGTGTGGAAGGGTTGGCGCACTAAAGTACCTACGGGACTTCCACAAAGATTTACCTATAAATCATGAACAGTTAAATACGCTTGAAGATGATTTAGAAAGTAAAAGAGACGACTTCATGCACAGGAGAAGATAAAAGTTTCTTTTCTAATATATTTCAACTCTTGGATATCAGTTTAAAGGGCAGTTTTTTTTGTAATTAAACATCTATTTGGTCCTATTGGTTACCGTTGCCATTCCAGTTAGAAAAAGAGGAGGCACTATATAGATTCTGACCTTATTATCCGGTAGTTGGTACCAACCGTATTCGTAGCACATAAATATATCGATGCCTTCATCTACCCTATATATACCAGTCATAAATTTAAATTCAAATCCTTCATCGCTGAGCTGCCAGTTTTTTAAAGGTGTGCCCGTTTCATTGTATAGGCGTTTAAGTATCTGGTAATTGCGCATAATGATTCGGTTGATCTGTCCAAAGTGCTCGGGTTCTTCCCATCTGGCAACCTTTTTTTTGTTTCTACCCGCGGCATTCCGGCATTGATCGCTACAGTAGATTTTGTCCTTTCTGCCTTCGAAGGTTCTTGCACAGCCCGCGTAAGCGCATATACGCTCTTTTTCGTCCGATTGAATTGACATCGCTAAATATTCTTATTGATTTTCAGTTCATTAACCGATTTAAAAGCGCTTAAATCGGATTTGCTAATATACAACCGACTAATTGATTTTCAATGAAGAGCTTTGGATAACGATTTAAATTCAAATAGGTTATGAAAGGAAACACGATCGCAACAGAGGCTTTTTCATCGGGTAGAAAGAGTTTCTTCCTAGATTTTAAACTGGCTAGGAACAGGACCAACTATATGCGCATCACTAACTTGATAAAGTTCGAGGATGGTAGTACGAGAAAAGCTAGATTGTACATTTGGCAGGAAGATTTTGAACATTGGATATCTGCATTCGCCTCACTATTTCGTACAGCTGCAAACGTTAGGGAACGAGAAGTCACCGTACAAGATCTTTTTCATCAAGCCAAGGAAAAAAAAGAAAGTGGTATTAAATCCTGGGATCAAGAAAATCGGCCACGAGAAAAATTTTTGACACATGGGCCAAAAGAACTCAGTCTTGCCGAATTGTTGGCGATGCTTATAGGTTCTGGAAATACCGAAAGGGATGCGGTTAAATTATGTGAGCAGATATTACATTCTGTGGGCAACGACCTTGAAAGGCTTTCAGAATTAAGCCATGTCGATCTAGCAAAATTTAAGGGAATGGGGCTTGCAAAATCTAGTGCAATACTAGCTGCACTTGAACTGGGAAAACGTGCTTTTAGTCTAAAAGCACTTCTTGGGCCTAAAGTGGTAAATAGTTCAACGAAAGATCCTTCAAATGACCAAACAGGAACGATTTTGGACGAAAAATCATAGCGCATTAATACAGTTTCTACGCAAAAAACAGGTTTGAAGATATATTTAATTCAATAATTATGGCTAATAAAAAAATAGGAATATGGATCAGAGTTTCAACGGATTTCCAAGTAAAGGATGAGAGTCCAGAGCATCATGAACAAAGAGCACGTTATTATGCCAAATCGAGGGATTGGGATGTCGTTGAAGTATATCGCTTAGATGCAATCTCGGGCAAGACGGTTATGGACCATCCCGAAACACAACGTATGCTTTCAGATATCAGGGAGGGTCATATTACAGGTTTGGTGTTTTCAAAACTTGCGCGACTTGCACGAAATACAAAGGAACTCTTGGAGTTTGCCGAAATATTCAGGAAGGAAAACGCTGACCTAATCTCATTGGCAGAGCAAATAGACACAAGCTCGCCTGCAGGGAGATTATTTTTTACCATTATTTCAGCTATGGCACAATGGGAACGTGAGGAAATATCCAGCCGCGTTGCAGCCTCAGTTCCAATCCGTGCGGAAATGGGAAAGCCATTAGGTGGTCAGGCAAGCTTTGGCTATAAATGGGAAAACAAAAAGCTTGTAATAGATGAACGCGAAGCTCCAGTTAGGAAGCTGGTTTATGAAATTTTTAAGGAGTGCAAGCGGAAAAAAACGACAGCAGACAGGTTGAATAAAATGGGATATCGCACGCGAAATGGTAGCCATTTCTCGGATACTACCATTGATAGGCTTATCAGAGATACTACTGCGAAGGGGCTAAGGATCGCCAACTATACAAAAAGTCTTGGGGAGGGAAAAACATGGAAAGTCAAACCTGAGCAGGAATGGGTTACCCATCCATGTCCCGCCGTAGTGAGTGAGGAGCTGTGGAAGGAATGCAATGCAGTTCTTGATGCTAGGAAAGTCAGCCGTAATAATGTGGGTCGAATATCTGAACACCTCTTGGCGGGTCTGATCAAATGTCACTGTGGTACGCCGATGTACGTGAAAAGCAACTCGACAAAATATGTTTGTAATAAATGCAGGAATAGTGTACAGGAGGTATGGATCAATGATTTTTACCAGCAACATCTTAAGGATTATTTAAGTGGGATTAAGCCAGAAGTATTCAAAACTGAGTTAGAGGGTGATATCAAAAAGCAGGAAAACCTATTATCCTTAGCTATTAGGAAAAGGACGAAACATATTAAAAAGCTGGAAGAAATAGTGGATCTCAGGATTACCAAAGAAATTGATAAGGAGCATTTTGCTGTTTTATATAATCCATTGAAAGAACAACTCGAACAGTTGGACGGTTCCATCCCCCAATTGGAAGGCGAAATTAAGTTTAAAAAGGACCAATTGAAGTCAACTGATTATGTCTTGGAAGGGGCAAGATCACTCTATCTGAAATGGGTTGAAATGGAGTTTTCACAGAAGAGGTCGCTAGTCGAAAATGTAACCGATTTTATCACTGTAAACGACAATAGTATTGATATTGCGCTTACAAATCTTTTGGCGAAAATGGCAACAAGTCAACACGATTTCACGGATTCATAGAAGCCACCAACATAAAGCTAGCAGGGTATTCTACCGAAAACTTGGCCCTCGAAATACTCACCTTTCGGTCTTCCAAAGGTTGTCGCATCACTTCCAAAACCGTTCTTTTAAACTCGGGCAATTCATCTAAAAAAAGCACCCCATTATGTGCTAAGGAAATCTCTCCTGGTTGCGGATTAATTCCTCCGCCAACCAAGGCCACGTCTGAAATGGTATGATGAGGTGAACGAAAGGGCCGTTCGGTCATTAAGGCATTATTGCTTAACAAGCGACCAGCTACAGAATAAATTTTAGTGCTTTCTAATGCTTCGTTTAGATTTAATGGAGGTAATATAGTTGGCAGACGCTTAGCCAACATGGTTTTTCCTGCTCCAGGAGGGCCAATCAAAATCACATTATGACCTCCCGCCGCGGCAATTTCCAAAGCCCTTTTGATATTTTCCTGTCCTTTTACGTCAGCAAAATCTTGTTCATAGCTATTGATCTGCTTAAAAAATTCTTTTCTGGTGTCAATGGATACAGGTTGTGGCCTTTCTTTTCCACTGAAGAAATTAATAACCGACAATAGATTTTCCATTCCATAAACCTCTACGTCATTCACAATAGCCGCTTCATTAGCATTTGCAGCCGGCAATATCAGTCCATTAAAGCCTTCTTTTCGGGCCTGTATAGCAATAGGCAATGCGCCTTTGATACTTTGTACCCCACCATCCAAAGACAGCTCACCCATGATCACGTATTGTTCCAATAAAGTGGCATCAAGTTGTTTTGAAGCGGCCAGAATACCAATAGCGATAGGCAGGTCATAGGCTGAACCCTCTTTCCTAATATCAGCTGGAGCTAAATTAACGAGTATTTTTTGGCGTGGCATATGATAGCCTGCAGTGCGGATGGCACTTTCTACCCTAAAAAGACTTTCTTTTACGGCATTATCAGGCAAGCCTACCATAAAATATTTATTGCCAGGACCAATGTTTACTTCAATAGTAATGGTAATGGCATCAACGCCGTAAACGGCGCTTCCATAGGTTTTTATAAGCATAGACAGATGTTTTTCAATGGTAAGTTATGAAACCAAGCCCACTTTCACAAACATCTATAAGCTAACAGGTTAACAACAACAAACAAAAAAGCCCCGCATGTGCGGGGCTTTAAAACATTTTGCTCTTAAAAACTATAGAGATAAAATCTCTGCCAAACGTAACCAACCCGGTGTAATCTGGGCAGCATCAATATGTTTAATGGCTTTAGCAAATGGCGTGAACACAATTTCTTTATTGATTTGTCCTACCATTACCTTTGACTTTCCTTCTAGTAAACCTTCTACTGCGGCAACACCTAAACGGCTAGCCAGTACCCTGTCCATACAGCTAGGCTTACCTCCACGTTGGATATGGCCCAATACCGAAACTCGGATATCATGATGAGGGAATTTTTTCTTCAGGGTTTCTCCAACGTTGTAAGCACCTCCAGCTTCATCACCTTCTGCTACTACAATAATTTTAGAAGCCTTGTCCTTACGACCATGCTCTATACGATAAACCAAATCAGAAATTGTTGTTTTGGCTTCTGGAATTAAAATTGCTTCGGCACCTACACCAATTCCACTTCTCAGTGCAATCAGCCCAGAGTCACGGCCCATCACTTCAACAATAAATAATCGATCATGTGATTCCGCAGTATCTCTGATTTTATCCACTGCATTAACCACAGTGTTAATTGCAGTATCGTAACCGATGGTTAAATCAGTACCTTCTAAATCATTATCAATGGTTCCGGGCAAACCAATGATAGGAAAATCAAATTCTTGCGAGAAAATATCTGCACCTGTAAAAGTACCGTCACCACCGATCACTACCAAAGCATCGATGCCGTTATCAACCAAGTTTTGATAAGCCTTTGCTCTTCCCTCGGCTGTTCTAAAATCATCACAACGAGCGGTCTTCAAAATAGTACCTCCACGTTGTATAATATTAGCTACCGATTTACCATCCATCGGTATAAAATCGGCATTGATTAAACCATCATAGCCTCTTAAAATACCGGTAACTTTTAATTTATAATATAAACTACCTCTAACTACGGCTCTAATTGCGGCATTCATTCCGGGAGCATCGCCACCAGAAGTCAGCACGCCTATATTTTGTATCTTGCTCATTTGGCTAAGTTAAACTTATCTACTCCACTTTGCAAGAAAGCAGCGTATTCCTTTGCATTAAAAATAGCACCTTGTGCTGGCACTAACGGGTTTAATTGATGATCTACAAGCACATAATAAGGCTGAGAATTAGCACCATATTTAGTTGCTTGGAAATCTTGGTTCCACCTGCCTAAATTATCCGTATCGCCTTTCAGGTATTTAGAATAATGTACTTTATCTGCAGGCATCTTCACTTTTCTTTCATCCACATAAAGTTGGATTAACACATATTTTTCACGGATGATATTTCCCACAGTTGGATCTACCCAAATATCGTCCTCCATCTTTCTACAGTTCACACATGTCCATCCTGTAAAGTCAAGCATAATTGGTTTACCTACCTTTTTAGCATATTCTACGCCTTCATCCAAATCAAAAAACACGTTGAAACCATGAGGTGCAGGAAGTACTTCTCCGTGTTTCACCTTACTTGGAAAATCAGACGATACTGCCGGTCCAGCGGCATGGTCATTATTGGTAAGGATAAAATCCTGGGTATGCATTGGTGGAGCCAAACCACTTAATACTTTTAACGGAGCGCCCCACAATCCAGGAACCATGTAAACCGCAAAAGAAATAGATATAATAGCTAACACTAATCTAGGAACGCTTATATATTCCAGTTTACTATCATGTGAGAACCTGAGTTTACCGAGTAGATAGAAGCCCATCATGGCAAATATCACAATCCACAACACTAAGAATATTTCTCTGTCAAACCACTCCCAGTGCCAAACCAAATCTGCAGAAGATAAAAACTTAAGCGCTAAAGCTAATTCCAAAAAGCCTAAGCAAACTTTTACACTGTTTAGCCAACCACCTGATTTTGGCATACTATTTAAAAAGCCAGGGAAAATTGCTGACAGTGTAAATGGTAATGCCAATGCTAAAGCAAAACCAAACATACCAACTGCTGGCGCTAAAATTTCACCTTTAGAACTTGCTTGTACCAATAATGTACCAATAATAGGTCCCGTACATGAAAAAGATACCAATGCCAAGGAAGCAGCCATGAAGAAAATGCCTCCCAATCCTCTGCTATTATCCGCCTTTTGGTCTATCTTGTTAACAAAAGAACTTGGAAGGGTAATTTCAAAAGCTCCAAAAAACGACATGGCAAAAACGACCAGCAGTAAGAAGAAAAGGATATTAAAAATACCACTGCTACTCAACTCATTTAATTTCGATGAACCAAATAAAATAGTAATCAATAAACCTACCGCTACATAAATTACAATGATTGATAGTCCATAAATAATGGCCTGGGCAATTCCTTTTTGTTTACTGCCAGCTCTCTTGGTAAAATAACTTACCGTTAGTGGCACCATTGGAAAAATACAAGGCATTAAAAACGCCAAGAAACCTCCAAAAAGTCCTTCAATAAAAGTTTGCCAAAGCGTTTTCTCTTTATTCTGAGAAGAAACTGGAGCTGTCTCAGCCGCTTTCTTAGTCGTATCTGCGGCAGTAGTTACTGCCGTTGAAGAATCGGGCTTAATGTTGTTAGCAATACTATCTTCCTTTGAGCCGATAGTAGTAAATTCTAGATCACCAATGTCTGCACTTGTGGAAGTGGTATCTTCCTGGGCTTGCAGGGCATAGCCATCTGTGGTATAGAGGACGGCAAAAAGCGCTATAAAAAGCACCAATAATAAGTTAATTTTTTTCATTTGTGTGTTTGTGTTGTGAGCGTGAAGTTAGCGATATTTTTCTATTTATCACCTCAACGTATAGAGCTCAAGACTTAACGGGAAACAGGAATCTGAAAAGAAACTTCTTTTGCTGGAAGGCAACTTTTATCGTTGCAAGCCATGAATTCCAAAACTCCGTTAACGGCTGCTTTTGGCTTAAGCAATTTTATTTTTTGTGTAAATACAACTTCCTTTTCAAAAAAGTAAAGATTCTTTTTAAAGTTCTTATCGTACTTAGCTACAGACTTAGGTTCTTTAACTTTACCAATTAAAGCAAATGATGGAGATGGCTTAAAACGAAAACTAGTGCTCATTGGCGGTTCATTAAATTGCATTGCATAAACATGCCACCCAGGAGCAATACTGGCTTTAATATATAATTCGGCTTCGTTGTTTTTGAGCTTTTTTGACAGATAAGACCATTTAACTGGTTCAAGCAACTGCGCATGAGCAAAAAAGCTGCTTAATAAAAGAAAAAGGAACAATCGTGTTTTCATGACAAGCACTAGATAAAAAATAAGGAACACTATCAGCGTTCCTTATTTCATTTTAATTATTTTACAGGGATGCTAAAGCTCACTTCACTAGGTGGCAAACATTGCTTGTCGTCACAAACCATAAACTCAACTTTACCTTTTACCGTGGTGGTTGCTTTATTCAACTTTATTTTTTGTTGAAAAACAACTTGATCCTCAAAATAGCTTACATCCATTTTAAATACCTTTTCATATTTAGTAATGGGTTTTGGCTCTGTAGTTTTTCCTACCAATGAGAAATCTTTAGAGGCTACAAAGGTAAACTCGGTTTTGTTTGGCCCCCCAGGTTTAAGATTTTGAGAATAAAGGTGCCAGTTGGGATCAATAGTAGCTTTGATATAAAGCACCGCTTCATTTTTGTTGATTTTTTTTGCAGCATACTGCCAGTTAACCGGGTTCTCCAATTGAGCAAATGCACTAACGGTTGCCATTACAACCATTGCTAAAATTAAGCTGATTTTTTTCATTTGTTTTTTATAAGTTAGTTCGTTAAAAGTTCAATATTACAATGTTTCTTTCGAATCTCTAAATAAAAGCAACTTCTTTAAATCCAAATTCGAGCGTTTCCCCATGCAAAGGTTTAATTCTCAACAAACCCGTTTCACTTATCCCTTCTATAATCCCTTCGAATAGCTCCCCATTTTGCTGATAGGTTGCTACTTTATGGAGGCGGTAAAGGTTATTAACGTACAATTCTCTAAGGTTTGTACTTTTACCGAGCTTCAGTTTAAGATAAAGTTGCTCAATTTGAACACAAATCTCATTCAAAAGCACCATTAAATTCACATTTTGATGTAAAATTTGCGATAAAGACACTGGCTTGCCCGCCAATTCTTCCTCAAATTCGCCCTGATTTACATTCAAACCTATGCCAATAATGCTTTGTTTTAGCTGACTGCCAGCAATGACATTCTCAATCAGCACACCTCCTATTTTCTGATTAGCCACATAAACGTCATTCGGCCACTTAATACTTAAGTGATTTTTCAAATATTTCGACAAAACATTGTTTATCGCTACTGAAACCAACATATTCAGTTCAAACTGCCTATCAGCTGCGATAAATGTTGGCCTTAACAACAAACTAAACGTAAGACTTTTACCCGGTTGCGCTAACCAAACGTTACCTTGCATCCCTCTGCCCGCATATTGATGGTCTGCCATTATTACAGTTCCTTCAGGCAATGGCTCGGAATTTGAAGCTAATTTCTTCAAATAATTATTAGTAGAATCAACCGCTGATAATTTGATAAGATTTTGACCAACAAATAATGTTGAAAAAGTGTTATTTTGCAAGTGTTGATTTTATAATTTATTGAAGACCAAAATTAATTTTTTTAATGGTAAAAAAGAAAAATGCAAACCTTTCTACATACCTATCTGAAATAGCCGTACAAGGCATTCAAGAAAAAAAAGGAAGAGATATAGTGAGATTGGATTTAAGGGAACTGAACAGCTCAGTTTCTGACTATTTTGTCATCTGCAATGCAGATTCTTCTACCCAAGTTAAAGCAATAGCCGACAGTGTAGAAGATGAAATCTATAAATTAACACAATCCCAACCTTGGAGAAAAGAAGGACAAGACAATGCCGAATGGATTATTTTAGACTATCTTGACATTGTTGTTCATATATTTAAAACCGAGAAACGTGATTTTTACGGAATAGAAGATTTATGGGGCGACGCTGAAGCAACCACATACAAAAGCGCATAACCCTCTTAAAAATATTTTACTAGCATGAAACAAGAAAATAATTCAAACGATAAGCCGAACAAACCTGGAAAACGAATGCCAAATATCCCTAAACGCCCTCAAAAAGCTCCAAAATTCAATATATTTTGGGTTTATGCGGCAATCATCATTGGTCTTTTAGCTATTCAGTTTTTGTTTAGCTCAGACAACGCGCAACAAGTAAGCTATAAAACTTTTGAGCAAGAAATGTTAATCCCAGGTGACGTACAAAAAATCGTCACTTATAAAGCCGATGACATTGTAAAGGCTGAGGTTTATATCAAGGACAGCAAAAAAGAAGACCCTAAATACAAAAAATATAAAAACAGAAGTGGCTTTGGTCGTGATACTGGACCTATGGTTACCTTCAATGCACCATCTGCAGAAATTTTAAGCAAGCAATTGGAAAAATCACAGGCAAATATCCCTGCTGAAAACCAAATCCCTGTAGAAACCATCTCTAAATCTAGTGCATGGACAGGTATTTTCGTTCAAGTGATATTACCATTGTTATTATTCGCTGGTCTTTGGATCTTCATGATGCGCCGCATGAGTGGTGGCGGCGGCGGCGGTGGCGGCCAAATTTTCAACATTGGAAAATCAAAGGCAACTTTATTTGATAAAGAAAGCCAAGTAAACATCACCTTTAATGATGTTGCTGGTTTAGAAGAAGCAAAAACAGAGGTAATGGAAATTGTAGATTTCCTTAAAAACCCTAAGAAATACACCAACCTAGGTGGTAAAATTCCAAAAGGAGCACTATTGGTAGGCTCACCTGGAACGGGTAAAACCTTATTAGCAAAAGCTGTAGCAGGTGAAGCACAAGTACCATTTTTCTCTTTATCAGGTTCTGATTTTGTGGAAATGTTTGTAGGTGTTGGTGCATCCAGAGTACGTGATTTATTTAAGCAAGCCAAAGATAAAGCGCCTTGTATCATCTTCATTGATGAGATTGATGCCATTGGACGTGCCCGTGGTAAAGGAAGTGTAATGGGTGGTAACGATGAGCGTGAAAATACCTTGAACCAATTACTGGTAGAAATGGATGGTTTTGGTACCGATTCAGGAATCATTATCCTAGCAGCTACCAACCGTCCCGATGTATTAGACTCCGCTTTAATGCGTCCAGGTCGTTTTGATAGACAAATTTCTATTGACAAACCTGATTTGGTAGGTCGTGAGCAAATTTTCAAGGTGCACTTAAAACCTATTAAAATTGCTTCAGATGTTGAGGCTAAAAAACTATCAGCTCAAACCCCTGGTTTTGCAGGTGCAGAAATTGCCAACGTATGTAATGAAGCGGCATTGATTGCTGCTCGTCGTAATAAAGAGATGGTAGATATGCAAGATTTCCAAGATGCGATTGACCGTGTAATTGGAGGTTTAGAAAAGAAAAACAAAATCATCTCTCCAGAAGAGAAGAAAATTGTAGCCTACCACGAAGCTGGCCATGCCATTGCGGGTTGGTTCTTGGAGCATGCTAATCCATTGGTAAAAGTGTCTATCGTTCCTCGTGGTGTTGCCGCTTTAGGATATGCACAATATCTGCCAAAAGAGCAGTTTTTATACACCACCGAGCAGTTAATGGACGATATGTGTATGACCATGGGCGGAAGAGTTGCTGAGGATATCATCTTCAACAAAATTTCAACTGGTGCATTAAGCGATTTGGAGCACATTACTCGTATTGCTTATGGCATGGTGAAGATTTATGGCATGAACAAAAATGTAGGTAACGTATCTTTCTACGACCCACATAACGAATACAACTTTGACAAGCCTTATTCTGATAGAACGGCAGAAATGATTGATATTGAAGTGCGTAACTTAACTAACGAAGTTTACGAACGTACTAAACAATTACTAATTGCTAATCAAGAAGGTTTAGAAAAACTTGCTCAGAAACTATTGGAAAAAGAGATTTTATTCCAAACAGATTTAGAGGAACTTTTAGGCAAACGTCCGTTTGATACCCGTACTACTTATGATGAGTTTGTAAACGGCACTAACGCGATTGAACCAAAACCAGAGGAAATTGTGGTGAACCATACAGAACAAGCTGATGAGAGCGCTACAAGCATTAATCCAACTGAGGAAAGTAAATAAGATTTAATTTTTAAATAGAAATAGGCAGGCTTTTATCACAAGCTTGCCTATTTTTGTTTTTAAATTCAGCCGTTGATGAAAGATAACATTACCCCAAAAGAGCTTATGCTCAAAAAGATTAGGAAGGCGCTGCTCGAAAAACGGGATAACCCTTATCCTTATCTGGAAGAGACCCCATTATATCAGCAAAATGAAGAGGAGTTAGAAATCTTGTTTGCCGAACAATTGGGAGCTGTTTCTGGTAATTTCATCTTTTGTGAAAACGGTGTTGATTTCATTGAAAACGTCCTGGTGCTTGCCGACCAATTTAAATGGCGAAAAATTTACTGTTGGGAACCTGAACTACAAGCGCTGTTGAGCACTTATGAATTCCCATTTTACCAAACCGATAAAGATTTTGACCAAGCCGAAGTAGGCATTACCATGTGTGAAGCATTGATTGCCAGAAATGGTTCGGTAATGGTAAGCAATCAAAATGCAGCAGGCCGAAGATTAAGTATTTTCCCGCATCACCACATTGTAATTGCTAGAACAGGGCAATTGGTTTTAGACCTAAAAGATGCTTTTCAATTACTGAAAACTAAATATGGACATCAGATTCCATCCATGATCAGCACCATTACAGGTCCTAGTCGCACAGCAGATATTGAGAAAACACTGGTGTTGGGTGCACATGGCCCTAAAGAGCTTTTTGTGTTTCTAATTGACGATTTCAGCTAAACAATTTTGTTTAATGGTTCATAAGTATTAAATTTATACTAAATACCAAATTGGTTTAAAGTGTAATTTAATAAATATGAGCAAAATTCGATCGGTGATTACCGGTACGGGCAGTTATATTCCTGAAAATACTATCTCCGGCAAACATTTCCTCGAGCACACCTTTTTTGATGGTGGAGTAAAGATTGACAAAGACAACGAAGAAATCATCCAGAAGTTTAGTGATATCACCGAGATTAAAGAACGACGTTATATTAATGATGATCAGCTTAATCATGACATTGGCCTTATTGCAGCGCAAAGAGCTATAGAAGATGCCAAAATTGACAAAGAAGAATTAGACCACATTATATTCTGCCACAACTTTGGCGATGTAAAACACGGCAGCAACCGTGTAGACATGTTGCCAGCCTTAGCAGCAAAAGTAAAACTTCAGCTAGGTATCACTAATCCTGATTGTGTGGCTTTTGACTTGATTTTTGGGTGTCCTGGTTGGGTTCAGGGCATGATACAGGCAGATTACCTTATCCGTTCTGGAGATGCAAAACATGTATTGGTGATTGGCTCTGAAACCTTATCAAGAATTGTAGACCCTCACGATCGCGACAGTATGATATTTGCAGATGGCGCAGGTGCTACCATTTTAAGTGCGTCAACAAATGACGAATCTAAAGGTATTTTAGCACACAAAGCACAAACGCATGCCAGTCACGCCGATATGCTCATTATGGGCGGTAGCAACAATCCTGCAGAAAATAACGGCAATACTTATATTAAAATGAAAGGCCGTAAGCTTTACGAATTTGCAGTAATTACCGTTCCTCAATTGGTAAAGCAAGCCATAGATAAGTCTGGTGTTGATGTTAAACAGATAAAGATGGTGTTTATTCATCAAGCCAATGGTAAAATGGACCATGCCATCATGAAACGTTTATTTAAACTTTATGGAGAAGATACTATCCCTGAAAAACTGGTTCCTATGACCATCTCTTGGCTGGGAAATAGTTCGGTAGCTACGGTGCCTACTTTGATAGATTTAGTGTTAAAAAACAAAGTGGAGGGTTACGAAATTAAAGAAGGCGACCATGCTGTATTTGCATCTGTAGGTGCAGGCATGCACATCAACGCCATCGTTTATAAATTTTAAAAACAAGGAATAAAGAGCAAAGTGTAAGCGCATAAATACAATGTCTTTACACTTTGCTCCTTTATCTTTAACCCCTATCCATCTATTCTTTTCAAAGCCTGCTTCGCCTCATTCTCGATACTGTTTTCGTATTCATGGCCTTTCATATCTATCGCTAAACGGAAACAAGCTTTGGCCTTCGCAAAATTCTTTTTTCTTTCGTAGATATTCCCTGCAAGCACTGCCGACTTTGCCGCATAATAATATTTCAATCCTTTTCCCAAATTAATGGCATTCTGATATTGAACAAGCGCCGCATCATCTTTCCCTAGGTCATCATTTACTCGAGCCAGTCTGTAGGCGTATTCTGTTTTGTCCTTATTATTGTTAAAATCATCCGCTTTACTGGCATTTAATACTTCTAACGCTTTACTTAAATAACCACCATCGTACAGTAAACGAGCTTTTAACAATACCAATTGCGGCCTAGGAGCATTAGCTTCATTAAGGGCCTGCTTATCCTTTTCAGCATAAGTATTGCCTTTACTTTTTACCTGGCTGATGAAATTGTTAAAACCAACAGTATCTTCTTTCAGTAAAGAAATCCAAGCCAAGTGCAAATAGGCATCTTTAATATAGTTAACACCTTTGTTCTGCTGCAGAAACTGATTAAAATTAGAAGAAGCCGCCATATCCAACTTATTTAAACGAGCCACGCCAAGCAAATAATCTAAATAGGCAAAAGGTTGATAAGCGCCTCCTTTAGGCCTGCTTTCCAAAATCTCAATGGCTTGTTCGCCTTTCCCATTTCTAGCGCACACATAGGCCTGCATATAGCTTTTCAACAAACTGCTGTCGGCAATACGAGCAGTATATTTCATGGTCTTAGCATAAGCTTGCGGGCTTTTGGCTACATCAGATAACAGATAGGCATAGTAAAAAATCACCTCTTCATAAAAAGGTTCATAAGTAGATTTCGGTAAATTCTCTGCTAAACGATCCAATTGCGCCAACCCTGTTTGCACATCTCCTTTCACCCCAAAAGTTGATAAGGCTGATTTCATGAAGCCATCTGGCAGGGAGCCAATAACCACGTTAATCAAGCCCAAGCCTTTATCATTCAAATGAAATGCGGGGAATTTTTTCTGATTATCCTTCAGTAGCCCATTGGCTCTGTTAATTTCACGTGAGGCCGCAAAATAAGCGCCATATCGGCTTCTAATTAATGCCCACTGTAAGTTAATCTCAGCCTGTGCGTACAAATAGTATGGAGAGCTTTTATCGTCTCTACTGATCTGATCTAAACGGTTGGCTTTATTTGGCTCCAATTTTTCAAACTCGGCCTTACTCTCCGTAGTAAGCAGATAAAAATAATCTACATAGTTTTCTAATAGAGGGATAATGGAATTATTAGGTCTTGCTTTTTTCTCCGCAGCTATGAGCTGTTTTGCAGTAGCAAGTTTTAATTCAAAAATACTTTGGTAAGCTTTTACGCAATTCGCATTGAAATCAAAATTGGCTGATGCCACAAAAGGAGATAAAAAGAAGAAGAGAATGGAAAGACGGGAGATCAGTTTCAAGGGTGTTATGGTTATAGATTACAATTTAGCTAAACAAAGCTATATAACGTATTTATTTCTTGGTTGTTTTTAAAAACCAGCCAAATTTTAGCTTCTAATTTGCCAAAATCCAATAATCCATTATTTTTCAAAGTAATAATTTTTATCAAAATGGTGTCTCTATTCAAACAAAAGCAATCGTTTTGGACTTAATATTTTGACGTAAAGCAATTTTAAACCTTAATATATAAATATGCAGATGCTAAATTTTAAAAAAAACCTGTTAATGGTGGTGATGGTGGCATTTACCTCATTAACTATTGTCAGTTGTAGTAAGAAAGATGACGATGCGACTAATGAAGGTAGTTTCCACTTGAGTGCTAAAATTGGATCAAAAGACCGAACCTTTAGTGATGCTAGAGCAAGATGGGTAGACGGAGGCAATTACCTAGAAATTACAGGAAGGGTTTCGAGCAATGAATCACTTACAATTACCGTGTTAAACCAAACGACAAGAGTGCCCTTAGGCAAGTATACCTTAGATGATAGCACCCCTTTCTCTCTTTTAAGCATTTACAACTTGACTGAAAACAACGCACAAAAAAACTATACGGCATCAAGAGGAACGGTATGGTCTGATGCATTCAATTTAGAAATCACCAAAATTGACAACACTGTTGTGGAAGGCAAGTTTACAGGCACGTTGGTGATTGGCTCTGGCCTAAACACTTTAGAGACGATTACGGTTGAGAATGGTTCGTTCAGTGCACCTTTCAAATAGTCTTCGACACGCTCAGACTGACAAATTAGGGCTGAAAAATATAAATGTAAAAGTTAAGCTTGCCCTATTCTATAAAAACAAAAAGTCCCGCACATGCGGGACTAATTTTATATTTGGTTGGTTGGATACTAAATTAAGCTTCTGCTAATTCATGCGTTAAAGCCTCATCAACCAAGATACGACCGCAATGTTCGCAAACAATTACTTTTTTGCGCTGACGGATATCTAATTGACGTTGAGGTGGAATTTTGTTGAAGCAACCTGAACAAGAATCTCTATCGATAGTTACTACAGCTAAACCATTTACTGCATTTTTTCTCAATCTGTTGTAAGCAAACAATAAACGCTCTTCGATGTTTTCTTGTGCTTTCTCTGCTTTTTTCAACAAAGCTTGCTCTTCTTTCTCTGTTTCAGAAGTGATGGTTTCAAGTTCAGTTTTCTTCGCTTCTAAATCACCTTTTCTTAAATCAAGATTAGCTTTAGCTTTCTCGTAAATTTCAGTTTTATTGTTAATATCGAAACCAAACTCTCTAATCTTTTTCTCGCTTACCTGAATATCTAAGTTTTGGATTTCAACCTCTTTGGTTAATGCATCGTACTCACGGTTGTTTTTTACATCCTTAAGTTGTGTATCATATTTTTTGATCAAGCTTTGAGCTTCCTTGATCATGTTTTTACGATTTACAATAGCATCTTCCGTATCATCCAACTCTGCTTTAATCTTTTGGATACGGGTTTCCAAACCAGCTACCTCATCTTCCAAATCGGCAACCTCAATTGGCAATTCGCCTCTAATTTGGCGTATTTTATCAATCTTGGTATGTATGTTTTGTAATTCGTATAAAGCCTTTAGCTTCTGCTCTACTGTTTGTTCCATTAAATGAAATAATTTATGGGGTTTGTGTTATGCTCCGTTAAACGGATTGCAAAGTTAGGAAATTTTTCTTGAATATTATCTATCAACAAATTAGATGTAAATTGTTCACTTTCAAAATGTCCGATATCCACAATCACAATTTTATCTTCCGCATCGAAAAATTCGTGGTACTTAAAATCGGCCGTTACAAAAGCATCGGCGCCTGCTGCAATGGCATTTTTAAGCAGGAAACTTCCAGAGCCACCACACACAGCTACTTTTCTGATTTTTTTGGGCAACAGGTCGGTGTGTCTTAAAACACTTGCATTCATTTGTGTTTTTACTAAACGAAGAAAATCTACCCCCTCCATTTCATTTGACAAAGTACCTACCATACCCGATCCCACATTTTGCAGTTTATTCTCCAAAGCATAAATATCGTAAGCAACTTCTTCGTAAGGATGATTTTCAAACAGAGTAGACAACAACCTGCGTTCATCTTGTGCCTTAAAGATAACTTCAATACGGGTTTCGTTAGCATACTCTCTAACGCCAGCTTTGCCCAAGGTTGGGTTCGACTGCTCGTCGCCCTTGAAAGTACCCACACCTTCTAGGCTAAAACTACAATCGCTATAATGACTGATATCTCCCCCTCCAGCAGCAAACAAGGCATTACGCAATGGCTCCGCATCTTTATGTTCGCAAAACGTTACTAGTTTTCTCAAAATACCTGATTTAGGCATCAATATCTGCGTATTTTCAATTCCTAAACGTTCACAGATCTTTGCATTCACACCAGTTGCTACACTGTCTAAATTGGTATGGATAGCATATAGCGCAATGTTATTCTTGATGGCTTTTATCACCACTCGTTCCACATAGTTTTTCCCGTTCAGCTTCTTCAAGCCTTTAAATACAATCGGATGATGAGAAATAATCAGATTGCAATTCTTTTCAATGGCTTCGTCAACAATCTGCTCGGTACAATCAAGCGAAACCAAAGCGGCATGGATTTCATCTTCCGCACTTCCTACAATAAGTCCAGAATTATCGTATTCTTCCTGATAATTGAGCGGCGCCCATTGTTCTAAACTTTCAATTAGCTTCTTTAATTTCATTGGTTAAAGTTAACTATAAGCTTTTAATAAAGCATATCGCAAAAAAATGTTTCGACAAGCTCAACATGACGTCACTACCTGTTCAAAGTTTCCTGACCTATTTCTTTTGTACAGGCAAATTGTATCTTTGACACTAAGGAGATAAGTTTCGCGTGTTCCCCATGGCTACACTTATACTTCCAAACCAAATTAATGAGAGATTCAATCCTGTTCCACTTCAAACTGTTTCTTTTAAAAGCGGTATTTTTCACTGCTTTTGGGAATGCCTTTGGCCAAAAAACAGTGTGGATTACAGAGAGCACCAAGCAACATATCTTCTCCTTTAAAGAAATTGAACAACTTGAAGATCCTACGGGTAAGCTGACTTTCGAGGAAGTTTTATCCCCTCAGCATTTGCAATCTTTTAAGCCAAGCATCTCGAGCACACCTAAAAAAACCAGTAAAGCCGCGGTGCATTGGTACAAAATTTCCATCAACCAAAACAAGCCACTCCACAAAAGCTTTTTGCTAGAGTTTTTTGATCAAACCATTGATGATATTGTTGCCTACGTGCCTAATCAAAATGGTGGCTATGACAGCTTGTTTTTAGGGGACCGTTATGCTTTTGGTGAACGTGCACTACAACATAAAAATTTTGAAATCTTCCTTGAAAATATCCCCAATCAAAATAGGGTATTTTACTTTAGGATACAATCGCAACAAACTGCCGACGTAATATTGGTTTTACGTTCGGTCCACTGGTTTATACAATACGCTATTAATGAATATTTTTCGTTTGGTGTTTTTTATGGCATGATTGCCATTTTCAGCTTTTACAACCTATTAATGTTCATTTACATCAGGAAAAGGCAGTATTTGTATTATGTTTTCTACAACATTAGCATCGCCATTTATGAGATGAGCACTGACGGCATTGCCTATCAATACCTTTGGCCCAACAGCCCACAATGGAACCAAATTGCCTATGCCCTTGCTTTATGTACGGCGAGTGTTTTCGCCCTGCTATTTTCGCAACGCCTTCTGCAAGTAAAAGATAAAGCACCTTCCCTGTATCGCATCATCAATCTGGTGATTATCTTAAGGATTGCCTTGTTCGTATTTTCATTTTTCTTTAACCAAGATTTGTTCAAATACAAGGTGATTGAGATCATCCCACTAACACTTGCTTATGCCACTGGGATTTACATCTATTCAAAAGGGTACAAACCAGCACGGTACTTTGTCTTGGGTTACAGCTTTCTGTTTTTGGGTTTCTTGCTCAAATTCCTAATCTCTATTGGTTTTGACTGGCTCAATGTAAGTGCAGTAAGTTATTATGGTTTAAGCATCAGTTTTGTATTGGAAATGATGTTTCTTTCTTTGGCCATTGGCGATAAGGTAAGATGGCTGAAACAGCAAAAGGATTTGGCCCAGCAGGAAACTATTAAACAAATGACCATTAATGCCGATCTTAAGGATACCCTTAACAGGGAGCTGGAAGCCAAAGTAAAAGAGCGAACCAAGGAAGTATTCGAGAAATCGGCAGTGATTGAGGCGCAAAACATACAGCTCACGGAATCAAATCTTCGTTTAGCACAACAGGCAGAAGAAATCAGTAAGATGAATGCGCTACTTACCAACGACAACCAAGAACTTAAGGTAGATATTGCAAAAGTAACTAGAGCAAGGGTGATGTCAACCGAAGTTGGTTTTGAGGAATTCAGCAAGATATACCCAGACAAAGAAAGTTGTTTTGAGTTTTTATCGAACTTAAAATGGAGCGAAGGCTATCAATGCAAAAAATGTGGTACTAGCGATTACATTCCTGGACATACCTCACATAGCCGACGTTGTAAAAAATGTGGCTATGAAGAGTCGGTACTCATTGACACCATCTTCCAAAATAGCCGTATTTCCATCACCAAATCATTCTATATGGTTTTCCTTATTTATACTTCTCAAGGAAAAATCTCTTCGCATAAGCTTTCCGAGATTTTGGGCATTAGGCAAAACACTTGCTTAAACTATGGTAACAAAATCAAAAAAGTGATGGAAAGCCGTAAAAAAGAATTAAAAAATGCTGGAGATATGGGCTGGAGCAAGCTCGTACTTAGCTAAAATTCGAAAAAAATCACTCAGGTACTCAAACGTATCAACCCCTCTTAGTCATTTCAATCAAAAAACAGGCCTGGCACCAGTTCTGGCAAGGAATTCCATCTGCTGAGCTCTCGGCAACAAAACGTATCAAAAACAACACAACAACCTATATTACAGACAATTAATCAAATATTTTAAGCTGAAACACTTGGTTTTTAGCAATAGTTTAATCTACTTTGCATAACGCAACGGCAAAAAAAAACGCCTTTAAAAGCACCGTTAATCTAACCAAATATAAATCTAAATACGCCCTTGTCCGTAAAACTTAATTCATGATTTACGGGCACGTGGCAACAATTAAAAAAACACCAAATATTCCATCATTAATCAAATATGTATCAAGCCAATCTATTTACCTTAGTGCTTGCTTTTCTATTAGTCTCTACAGATAAGCCAAAAAACAGCACAAAACAAGTGGAAAAGTTCACCACTGCGGAGAACTCCAACCTACGAATTAGTAACGAGGGCAAGCTCAATTTTACCCCTTATAGCCAACCGCTAGAAACCGAACCCACGGTATTCATCAACACCAGTAAAACCTTCCAAACCATGGTAGGTATAGGCGGAGCAGTTACTGACGCTTCTGCTGAAGTTTTTGCCAAACTACCCGCGGAACAGCAAAAGGAATTTTTAACCGCTTATTACGACAAAGAAAAAGGCATCGGCTATAATTTATTACGTACCAATATCAATAGCTGTGATTTTTCTTCGGGTAGTTACACCTATGTAAAGGAAAACGATAAAGACCTAAAAACCTTCAGCGTTGCGCCCGATGAACAATTTAAAATTCCTTTGATTAAAAAAGCCATTGCAGCAGCAGGAGGAAAGCTAACTACCTATGTGAGCCCTTGGTCGCCACCAGCTTTTATGAAAACCAACAACAGCATGTTGCAAGGTGGTAAGCTAAAAGCCGAATACCAACAAGCTTGGGCTAATTATTACATAAAATTCATTCAAGAATACGAGAAAAGGAATATTCCTATTTGGGGACTCACTATGCAAAATGAACCCATGGCTAAACAAAGATGGGAATCGTGTATTTATACTGCCGAAGAAGAGAGAGATTTTATTAAAAACTATTTAGGCCCAACTTTGCATAAATCTGGCATGGCCAATAAAAAGCTAATTGCTTGGGACCATAACCGCGATTTAATCTACCATAGAGCTAGCACTATTTTGAACGACCCACAAGCGGCAAAATACGTTTGGGGCATTGGCTTTCACTGGTATGAAACTTGGACCGGCAGCAAAATGCAATTCGATAATGTAAGAAAAGTAAACGAAAGCTTTCCCGACAAGCAATTGATTTTCACCGAAGGTTGTAAAGAAAAATTCAGTTTAGATAGTATCAACAATTGGTCTCTGGGTGAACGATATGGCCATTCCATGATCAATGATTTCAATAACGGAACCGCGGCATGGACAGATTGGAATATCCTTTTAGATGAAAAAGGAGGACCTAACCATGTACAGAATTACTGCTTCGCACCTATACATGCCGACACTCGCACAGGCAAGTTGATTTACACCAATGCTTATTACTACTTAGGGCATTTCTCTAAATTTATTAAACCTGGTGCTAAACGCATTATCACTTCTTCTACCAGAGATATTTTACAAACATCGGGTTTCCTTAATCCTGATGGCAAAATCGTTGTGGTAGTGATGAACACAAGCGATAAAAAGCTCGACTATCAACTATGGTTAAATGGAGAAGTGGCCAAAACACAAAGTCAGCCACATTCTATCAGCACCTTTATTGTCAACTAATTAATTAACGCACAATTTGAACACCCAGATGAAGAAATCCTTTATCTTGACCTTGAGCTGCCTTTGCTGGGGCAGCTTACAGGCTCAAAAGCAACCCCAAGTTTGGCTTACCGATGTAAAGCAAAACATTCTTTTCGTACAGCAAACCAACAAAACTGAAAACTTAGCCACTGGCGAAAATACCATTAACATAGATCCTAGCAAAAGCTACCAAAGCATTGATGGTTTTGGCTACACGCTTACTGGCGGAAGTGCCCAGCATTTGCTTGCCATGGAAAAATCGGCTCGTAAAGCAATTTTAACAGAGTTATTTGCTACCGACAAAAACAACATTGGCACTAGCTATCTTCGCTTGAGCATTGGCGCATCCGATCTTAATGACCAAGTGTTTTCCTATAACGATTTGCCAGAAGGTGAAACCGATTTATCGATAAGCAAGTTTGATTTAGGACCCGATAAAAAGGAAATCATTCCAGTATTGAAAGAAATCCTTGCTATTAACCCAAAGATTAAATTGATGGGTTCGCCTTGGTCGCCCCCAGCCTGGATGAAAACCAACAATGCAACGAAGGGCGGTAGTTTAAAGCCCGAATTTTATGATGCTTATGCTTTGTACTTGGTCAAATATATTCAAGCCATGAAAGCGAATGGGATCACCATTGATGCCATCACCGTACAAAACGAGCCATTGCACCCTGGCAACAACCCAAGTTTATTGATGCTTGCCGCAGACCAAACCATTTTTGTTAAAAAACACTTAGGCCCTATCTTCAAACAGCATAAAATCAACACCAAAATTATTATTTACGATCACAATGCGGATAGACCGGATTATCCTATCAGTATTTTGGATGATAAAGAGGCAAAGCCTTATATCGATGGTTCGGCATTTCACTTATACGGTGGTAAAATTGAAGCCTTGAGCAAGGTACATGAAGCCCATCCTGACAAGAACATTTATTTTACGGAGCAGTGGGTAGGCGCTCCAGGAAATATGGCAGGCGATTTTCCATTTCATGTGAAGCACCTCATTATTGGCGCGACCAGAAATTGGGCGAAAACGGTATTAGAGTGGAACTTAGCTGCAGATGGAAACTACAAACCACACACGCCAGGTGGTTGTGACAGATGCTTAGGAGCCATCACCATAGAAGGCAATAAAGTCACTAGAAACCCAGCTTATTACATTATTGCACAAGCCGCAAAATTTGTAAGACCCGGTTCGGTTAGAATTGCTTCGAATGAAATTGATGGATTGGCAAATGTCGCCTTTAAAACTCCAGAAGGTAAAATCGTATTAATTGTACTCAACACTGGAAAAGAGCAAAAGGCTTTCACCATGACCCTTAAAAATGAAAAAAGCGCTTATTCCCTAGCGCCTAATGCTGCAGCCACGATAGTGTGGTAACTGCCGCGAATAAAAACAGCCCCGTTATTTGCTAATAACGGGGCTGTTTTATTTATCATGAAGTATGCTTAAAGTCGCTCATTCTAACCATTTGCATGCTTTCAAAAACCATACGTTGGTTATGTTCAAAGGCTAAAGTTTTATGGTTAACAATATCGATGATCGAACCAATTAAACAAAGACCACCTGTAAACAAGTAAAGAATACCCATTCCTATTTGACCGATAATAAAGCGCTGTAAACCTGGCACCAAAAACAGACCAATGATACAGAACAACAACATATCGCTTGGGTTTTTACGCTTTCCCGAATAAATCATCAAGAAAGTACGCAATTGTTGCTCGTTTAAACCTTGTGTGGCAGATTGTAAGTAAGAATATTCTTGTGGGGTGATGCCTGGTAATGACATGAAATTTTGATCGAACATGGCTAAATCTCCTTATATTTTAAATGCTTGTTTTGTTTAATAATTATTTGTTTACTTAACTGATAAATGCGGTAGAGGATGATCAAAAGGGCTGGAATTCCAAACCAATGATACCTAAAACTCGCTTCAAAATCAGCGTTAAAGATGGCCGTGATTGATCTTCCTAAACCACATCCCGGACACCAATCGAAACCCAGATTAGCTAAAGGGCATAAGGTGAAATGATGTTCGTGAGGATTAGCAGTGGCCAGTAACGTTAGTGCTAAAACCCAAAACACAAGTTCTACATATTTTCCCTTATTACTCATCATTTGCTTCGCGTTTTGTAATATTTAGAAACAATAATAAGTTTTATGTTACTTGTTTTGAAACCAATTTCGACAAACTGGAAATAAATTACGACCAAACCTAAAATGAATATGACATTTCAAAAATTATGACAAGATGTTTATGGCAATCACAACCTTTACAGCTATCCCAACCTACCAGCTTTCCTACTTACAGACTATTTGACAATTTAACAGTACAACAATAATACAATGCGTATCTTTGGATAGTGAACGTTAGAGATTTAATTAATAGATTTAAAACCGACCAACGAGTTCTTGCCATCGCGAAATCGCTGAACAACAGTAAGAGCAAAACTCAAATCAAGGGATTGGTGGGTTCTTCCGATGCCGTAATTGCGTTAACCACCTATTTTTTACAGCACAAACCACAACTTTTTGTACTACCCAATCGGGAAGAAGCAGCCTATTTTTCTTCTGACCTTGAAAGTATTTTGGGCAAGGAAATTTTGCTGTTCCCTTCTTCGTTCCGTAAACCCTTTGAATTTACCCAAGTAGATACCTCCAATGTATTGGCACGCGCCGAGGTGCTCAATGAACTTAACCACCAATCGGAATATGGGCAAATTGTGGTTACTTACCCCGAAGCCTTGGCCGAAAAGGTAATTGACCGCAGCGTATTGGAGAAAAATACCTTGGAAATTACCGTAGGTGCAACACTTGGTATAGATTTCATCAATGAGTTCCTTTTTGAATACGACTTCGAACGTTCGGAATTTGTTTACGAACCTGGCCAGTTCTCCATCAGAGGTGGTATTGTCGATATTTTTTCTTTTTCTCATGACCTTCCCTATCGTATTGAGTTTTTTGGCGATACCGTAGAAAGCATTAGAACCTTCGAAATTGAAAGCCAACTATCAGTGGATGATGTAAAAACACTCACCATTGTACCTAATGTGCAGGCGAAGTTTCTTACAGAGAACAATATTAGCTTGCTAGATTATATTGAAAAAGACACTCAACTTTGGTTCAAGGATGTTGCTTTTGCACTGGATGTAGTGAAAACAGGCTACAAAAAAGCCACTGAACTTTGGAAGGCCTTGCCTGCAACGGAGAAACAACAAAACCCGAATTGGCTTGACCCTAAGTTTGCCTTTTCAGATGAAAAAATGCTTTCAGATCTGCTTCATGATTTCACACTTGTGGAATTTGGAAAGCAATTTTTCTATCAAACGGATGATGTTTTCCATTTTGACACCAAACCGCAGCCTTCTTTCAATAAAGATTTCAACCTGCTTATCCATAACTTTAAGGAAAATGAAAAGCAGGGAGTTAATAATTTCATCTTTACCAACTCGGCCAAACAAGTAGAGCGTTTATATGCTATTTTAGATGATATTGATAAAACTGTAAAATTTATCCCAATCCATATTCCTTTACGTGAAGGTTTTGTGGATTTTACGCAAAAGGTTGCTTTTTATACCGACCATCAAATCTTCGACCGCTTCTACAAATACCAATTAAAGAAAGGCTATCAACGTAGCCAAGCCATTACCTTAAAAGAGCTAAGGGATTTGAAACCTGGCGATTTTGTAACGCATATAGACCACGGTATTGGAAAATATGCTGGCTTAGAAAAAGTAGAAACCAATGGCAAAATGCAGGAGATGATTCGTTTGGTATATGCAGATAATGATTTGCTATATGTAAACATCAACTCCTTAAACCGTATTGCCAAATATAGTGGCAAGGATGGCACGCCTCCTAAAATGAATAAACTGGGCACCGAAGCCTGGGACAAGCTAAAAAAAAGCACTAAAAAAAAAGTTAAGGACATAGCCCGCGACCTTATTAAGCTATACGCAATGCGTAAAGCACAAGTTGGTACTGCTTTTGCTCCCGATAGTTATCTGGACACTGAGCTGGAGGCTTCTTTCATTTATGAAGATACCCCTGATCAGATGAAGGCCACCAACGATGTAAAAAAGGATATGGAGGCTCCACATCCTATGGATCGTTTGGTTTGTGGCGATGTAGGCTTTGGCAAAACCGAAGTAGCACTACGTGCAGCTTTTAAAGCCGTAGCCAATGGCAAACAAGTAGCCGTTTTAGTGCCTACTACCATTTTAGCTTTACAACATTTCAAGACATTTTCTTCGAGATTGAAAGATTTTCCTTGTACGGTAGACTATATCAATCGCTTTAAGACGAGCAAACAGGTCAAAGAAAGTCTGGAAAAATTAGCTCAAGGCAAAATAGATATCATTATTGGAACCCATCGCCTGCTAAGCAAGGACGTTAAGTTTAAAGATTTGGGTCTAATGGTGATAGATGAAGAACAAAAGTTTGGGGTAGCAGCCAAGGAAAAGTTGCGTGCTTTACGTGTAAGTGTCGATACCTTGACCTTAACAGCAACACCAATTCCGCGTACCCTGCATTTCTCATTGATGGGGGCTCGAGATTTGTCCATCATCAATACACCACCACCAAATAGGCAGCCGGTAACTACCGAACTGCACGTTTTTAATGACAAACTATTACAAGAAGCCATACAGTTTGAGCTTGACAGAGGTGGCCAAGTTTTCTTTGTGCACAACCGTGTTCAAGATTTGCAACAGCTTGCGGGCTTGATACAAACTTTGGTACCAACCGCCCGTATTGGTATTGCTCATGGTCAGCTAGATGGCGATGCATTGGAAGACGTAATGCTTGATTTTATTAATGGGGAAAAAGATGTTTTGGTAGCTACCACCATTATCGAAACCGGATTGGATGTTCCTAACGCCAATACCATTATCATTAACCATGCGCACATGTTTGGGCTAAGTGATTTGCACCAAATGCGTGGTCGTGTAGGCCGCTCCAACAAAAAAGCATTCTGTTATTTATTGAGTTTACCTTTATCTACCTTAACCGATGAGGCTCGCAAACGTCTGAGTGCCATTGAAGAGTTTTCAGACCTGGGCAGCGGTTTCAATATCGCCATGCGTGATTTGGATATCCGTGGCAGTGGAAATTTATTAGGTGGTGAGCAAAGTGGTTTCATTGCCGAAATAGGCTTTGAGATGTATAATAAAATTTTGGATGAAGCCATCCAAGAATTGAAGGATGATGAGTTCAAGGATTTGTTCAAAGATCAGCCCGAGCGTCCGTATGTGAGCTTTACCCAGGTAGATACTGATGTAGAGATGCATATTCCAGATAGCTATGTGACCAATATCACCGAACGTTATAACCTTTACACCGAAATATCAAAGCTAGAAACCGAACAACAGATCAGCAGTTTCGAAAAACGTTTACGAGATAGATTTGGCCCTGTGCCTGCGCAAGTATTAGCCATGCTAAAGGTGGTGCGCCTGCAATGGATTGCTAAAACACTGGGGTTTGAGAAAGTGAGTTATAAGAAAAATATTTTGCGTGGCTATTTTGTAAGTGATAAACAATCGAAGTTCTTCGATTCGGAAACGTTCAATAGGGTGTTGGCTTTCGCACAATTGCATCCTCGTTTATGTAACCTTAAGGAAGTAAAAGACAGCTTGCGTATTTCTTTTGACAACATCAACAATATTGATGAAGCCGTAGAAATGTTGGAATTAATTTAATTTTTTTCCAAAAGCTTATCGGCAATCCGTTGCGCCCATTCGGCATACATTTTTCCTGATGGGTGCAAACCGTCCGACGCGATCAGTGTTTGCTTTTTCAGAGCCTGCCTAGAACCAGGTGTAATATCTACATAGGTAACTTGTTTAGCTTCGGTTTCTTGTCTATTGATTTCGTTAAAAGCATCTATTTCATTACTGATACTTTTTAAATCTCTGCCGCTTTGTTTGGCGAACTCTGTTACACCCCAATCTGGAATAGAAACTACATATACATTCCTCCTATTTCCTCCAGCAAAACCAATAGCCATTTCCAGTAATTCAGCAAACTCCTTACGATAGGTATCTTGAGAATAACCTCTATATTGATTATTCACTCCAATTAGTAAAGTCACCAAATCAAAACTATCGGCAATTTGCTCCTGTTGTATAGCATAACGCAGTTCATCGGTAGTCCACCCTGTTTTTGCAATGATTTTAGGTATTGAAAGATCAAGATGATCAGTCTTTAAAACTTCCACCAATTGATGAGGAAAAGATTCATTTGCCTCTACCGCTTCACCTATGGTATATGAATCGCCAAGTGCCAAATAAGAAAGTGTTGCCATGCGTATTATTTAGTGAATGTGCTGAAATAGCATCTTGTAAAGATAATTGAAGAAGATGAAAAAGCCTGTAACAAAATACATCACCTTAAGTGTCAAAGCATTTTGATTAAGTTTCAACAACCATGTGTAGGCCGCAGCGAAGAAACAAATTAATAAAGGCACAGTTGGAGGATAAAGCTTAAAACTTAGTGAAAGGTCACCCCTCAATAATGCCAGCACCGAGCGTTGAAAGCCACAGCCTGGGCAATCAATCCCGAATAGGTATTTGAAAGGACACGGCAGTAAAAAAAAGTCCGCCTTGCCTAAAAGTAGCAACGCGGACTGATATAGGTTTAAAAAAAACAAGTTTACTAGGGTTGATTAAATGGTGGATTGTTTGGATTACCAAATTGGTTGTTACCAAAACCTCCTTGCTGCGCCTCTGCTGCTGATGGGCCAAGATATTTAGCACTTCCAAACCCTAATACCGGCCAGAAAATAAAACTTAGCAAAAGCAAGCCAACGGTAAAACCTTCATCTTTCCCAAAACTTTTACTCATTAAGTTAATCAACCAAATTGAGAAAATTATATTTACACAAGGAAGGATACACCACAACAACCAAATACTTGGCTTACCTACAATTTCGATCATAATGTAGATATTATAAATTGGGATGATAGCAGCCCAGCCTGGTTTGCCAGCTTTTTCAAAGGTCTTCCACATCCCCGCTATTGTGATGATGTTAATGACCAGAATAATAACAATGAAAGTTGCGCCGATACCAGCCAAGATACCAAGGCCTCCAGAAGAGTAATCAGATGAGTAATCCATATTTTTAGCTTTTAATTTTAGTTTAGATAAAGATAGTACTTATGCCTAAAAATCAAAATCTTAGCTAACACTTTTTCGAATACTATTTTAATTGCATTCCAAAAAGCTTGGCGATATGGTTTTTCAATTTTCCTTTTACTTCTTCCATATCCAGCGCCCTACCTAGTTCGCGCTGCATAGAAGTAACGTCTTTATCATCTATTCCGCAAGGAACAATATTTTTGAAATAGTCCAGATCCGTATTCACGTTAAAGGCAAAACCGTGCATGGTTACCCAGCGACTACAGCGTACGCCCATAGCACATATTTTACGAGCCTTTTCATTATCTGCATCTAGCCAAACACCTGTATAACCTTCGTAGCGACCAGCAGCAATGCCATAGTCGGCCAAAGTCAAAATAATGGCTTCCTCTAAAGTGCGCAGGTACAAATGGATATCGGTAAAGAAATTATCTAAATCTAATATCGGATAACCCACAATTTGTCCTGGACCATGATAGGTAATATCGCCTCCACGGTTAATTTTATAGTAGGTAGCTTCTTTGTCTTTTAAGCCCTGTTCATCTAACAATAGGTTTTCTGGATGACCACTTTTACCTAGGGTGTATACATGTGGGTGTTCGCAAAAAACAAGAAAATTTGGCGTAGGCTCTTGGGTATTTTCCGTACGATTTTTCACTTTCAAGGCAACTGTTTGCTCAAAAACTTGCTCTTGTTTATTCCAAGCCTCTTGATAATCGGTTAAGCCCCAATCAATAAATTTCACATCCTTATTCATAGCATACTTACCCAATCACATAGCCTAACATATAGCCATCATCGGTCTTAAAATAATTTACACTGAGCTCTTTGGTTCCTTCTGGCAAATCAACTACCGCAGTAAGCTCTCCTTCGTCTCTTAATTTAAAAGGTTTAATATGGATATCTCTTTTGAACTCCAATTCCTTACGGCCATGCCATTTATAAATAGCTTCTTTGGCACACCAACAAACGTACAGCCCGTTAATATTGTCGCCAATTTGTTTTTGGGCCAGCTCTACGTCTGATAAGAACTTATGCCTAATCAGCTTGATTTTATGCTTAATCATCTCCATATCCAATCCCACCTTTTTTTGTGGATCTCTGCTGATCATTACCGCAGCATAATCATAAGAATGACTTAACGAGATATGATAATCGTAATTTACCAAGTAAGGTTTACCTTGGTCATCCATTTGGCAATCGATATATTCCTTGGTGTCTAACATCGTTCTAAGCAACAAACGCGTGCTTAGCCACTGTAGCGCCCTCTTGTCGCTCTTAAACGAATCAATAATTTCAAGTTCGTGCTGTTTTAACTGTAGACCAGCCATCAGTTGATCATGGCTCTCTTCAATTTTCCATACGGCGAGTTCGGTATGGGCATCAATTTTTAAATCAAAAACTACGGGCATCCTCTATTTAGAAAATCAATACAAAAGTATCTTAAATTAATCATAATTTAGACCAAAAAACTTTAAAAATGATATTATCAGACAAACGGATACTTGAGGAGATAGAAAAAGGCACCATTATTATAGAACCTTTTAAGCCAGAGTGTTTGGGCACCAACTCATATGACGTGCATTTGGGAAAGTACCTAGCTACCTACAAGGACCGTGTATTAGATGCAAAAGCTCATAATAAAATAGAACATTTTGAAATTCCCAAAGAGGGATTTGTACTTCAACCAGGAACTTTATACTTAGGCGTAACTGTAGAATATACGGAAACTCATGGTCACGTTCCTTTTTTAGAAGGGAAAAGTAGTACAGGTCGTTTAGGTATTGACATACATGCTACCGCAGGCAAGGGTGATGTTGGTTTTTGCAATACCTGGACCTTGGAAATTTCATGCGTACAACCTGTAAGAGTTTATGCAGGCATGCCTATTGGTCAGCTCATTTACTTTATTGTAGAAGGCCAAATAGAGAACATGTACAACACTAAAAACAACGCTAAATATAACAATAAAACCACTCGTCCTGTAGAAAGCATGATGTGGAAAAATAATTTCTAACCTGCTTTTGAACCTTGTAACTAAAATAATAGTCTATAGTTTGTTACAAGGTTTGCTTTTTTTGTATCTTGAGTCATAATAACCATCAATAAATCAACACAAAGGAGGAAGCTCTAACACCAATGAACCACTATAGCGTAAGGAAGCTTTCATGGGCTTCTTTAGCTTTTAAATGAAAATATTCCAATGAAAATTAAACTCCTAACGCTGGGCATAGCTCTTTTAAGCATCATTAGTACTTCTACAGTTTGGGCTCAAGATATAAACCTGAGCAGTTTCCTTAAAAAATTAGACGAATCTACAAGCAAGCAAGCGCAAGAAAAGGTATATCTGCATTTAGATAAGCCTTATTACGCCGTAGGCGATGACATTTGGTTCAAGGCCTATACTATCAACGCAAAAACCGGGCTTCCATCAACCATTAGTGGACTACTATATGTTGAGTTAATCAACGAGAAAGATTCGGTAACTAAACAGCTTAAGCTACCTATGAAGAGCGGCATTACCTGGGGAGATTTTAAACTGGTTGACTCATTGAGCGAAGGAAATTATCGCATTAGGGCTTATACACAATGGATGAGGAATGCAGGACCAGAATTCTATTTCGACAAGACAATCAAGATTGGAAATTCCTGGGCAAACAAAGTTTTTACCAAATCTAACAATGTACTTAGCACAGAAAACAATCAGCAAAAAATAAGTACGACTATACAATTCTCAGATAAACAAAATTCACCATACACCAACTGTCCAATAAACTACGAAGTAAAGCTCGGTCAAAAGACTATAGAAAGAGGTAAAGGCATTACGAACGGACAGGGTGAAATTACCATAGAAGCCACTAACAAACAGCCAGACGTCTTAAAAAGTGGGTCTATCATAGCCAACATTACATTACCTAACAAGCAGGTGATCAGCAAGGAAATTCCGTTGAAAACAACTTCAAAAGATTTTGACGTACAGTTTTTCCCTGAAGGAGGTAAAATGGTGGAAGGCCTACCGAATAAGGTTGGTATTAAAGCGATTAATAGCAATGGATTAGGAGAACTCACAAAAGGTATTATCGTTACTAATGACGGTACCGAAATATCCCAGTTTGAAACCAACAAATTAGGTATGGGATCCTTCTTTCTTAACCCTATTGCAGGGCAAACTTATAAAGCAGAACTCAGTTTTGCAGACGGCTCAAAAAAAACCGTCAACCTTCCTAGTGCTTCAAAAAGTGGTTTAGTGCTTTCAGTATCCAATATTGATAGCACAAAAATGTCTATTAAAGTTTATATCTCTGAAGATTTGGTCAATAAAGAAGAATACAATTTAATTGCACAACATAACGGTGTAACCTATTTTTCTACCAAAATAGCTTCTACTAAACAGGTAGTTGCACTTACGGTTCCTAAAGACAGTCTGCCTTCAGGAATTGTACAAATTTCTTTATTATCATCTACCTTTACCCCACTAAACGAACGTATTGTATTCGTTAACAACTTAAGAGATAAGATTGAAATTACGCCTGAGACTTTAAAACCTAGCTACGGCAAAAGAACAAAGGTAGATTTATCAGTAGCCGCCACTAATGACCATAAACCTGTACAGGGAAGTTTTTCTGTAGCGGTCACCAATACTTCAGCGGTTAAACCAGATCCTGAAAATGAAACCAACATACTAACAAAACTTTTACTTACTTCAGACCTGGTGGGTTATGTAGAAAAACCCAATTATTATTTTCTCAACAATGATAGAAACACCAGATATGATTTAGACAACCTCTTACTTACCCAGGGTTGGAGAAAAATCAATTGGAAGCAAGTAGCTGATGGTTCAGAACCTGTTGCTAAATTTCCTGTAGAAAAAAGGCTGCAAATTAGTGGAACCGTTACCAAAGGAGGAAAACCAGTGGTAAAAGGTAAAGTTTCTTTAGTCTCTTTCTCTGGAGGTTTCTTTATGACGGATACCCTTACTGACGAAAAAGGTCGCTTCAATTTCGATAAGATAGAATTTTTAGACAGCACCAAATTTGTAGTACAGGCAAGAACTGATAAGGACAGAAAATTTGTTGACATCGTAATGGATGCAGTTCCCGGCCAGGTAACTACTAAAAACCCAAATACTGGTGATATTGAAGTAAACGTAAACCAATCATTAGCAGCTTATTTACAAGAAAGTGGCAAATACTTTGACGACCAAACAAAAAGAGGTTTATTAAATAGAACTATTTTATTAGACCAAGTAACCATTGTAGAAAAACGTAAACCCACATACAGTTCCTCTAATTTAGGTGGAGCCGGCAATGCTGATGCGGTAATTACTGCAAAAGATTTGGAAACAGCTTTTTCACTTTCTCAATATTTACAAGGTCGAATAGCCGGTGTACAAATTAGAAACGGGCAAGCATTTGCTCGTGGTGGTCAGTCTCCAATGGCGGTTATTGTGGATGGCATGAATCTAGGTGGTGAAGACTTTAATCTAGATGACATTGTAGTACAAGACATTGAAACCGTAGAAATTTTGAAGAGTGCTGCTACCACTGCTATTTACGGAATGCAAGGTGGAAGTGGCGTGATTGTTATCACCACTAAACGTGGTGATGGATTAAGATCTACCAACACGTACACCCCTGGCTTAATTAACTTCAGCCCTAAGGGTTATGCTGTAGTAAGAGAATTTTATTCGCCTAAATATGATGTAAAACCAGATAGCAGACCAGATTTAAGAACTACTGTATTTTGGGAACCTCAAATGGCCAGCGATGCAAATGGGAAAGCCAAAGTAAGCTATTTCAATACTGATGTACCGGGCATTTACCGAATAGTTATTGAAGGTATTGATATTAATGGAAGTTTGGCCAGAAAAGTATTGACCTACGAAGTAAAATAATTTTATGCTTGCATAATAAATTCGAACCTCTTAGCTTTATAAAA
>Ga0206117_100372_pt1 | contig 54087 bp, 49 predicted proteins | sample 3A5Ametagenome_FD_177997 | JGI IMG/M metagenome (GOLD analysis project Ga0206117, IMG submission 177997) | Enriched microbial communities from leaf-cutter ant dump, University of Wisconsin, Madison, United States - 3A5A | ecosystem: Environmental > Terrestrial > Nest > Insects nest > Nest dump... | reverse complement strand
AACCTTCATAGAGTGGTTGTACCGTTGCCGGATTTCCCAATTTCTCTACCACCGAGACAAGGAGGTGTGTCTGCCAATTTCACCACCCTACATTTTTTAATCATTTCAAGTTTTCAGTTTCCGATTGGCAGCTGTCAAACTGCAAATAATTTGTTGGTAACTGTAAATTGCTTACTGCCTACTGGCATTTGCTTGATACAAATATAGGACGTTCATTGAATATGTTGCAAATTTTTTAATGATTTAATTTTATTTTTATTATATTTTCATTTATATTTACAAATAGTTAACAAAAATGTAATTTATGCTAAAAAAGGAAACTCAAAATTTAGAAATTGATAACCTCGATATTCAAATCCTCACGCAATTAATGCATGATGCCACCAAGCCTTATACAGAAATTGCCAAAGAACTGATTGTTTCTGGCGGTACTGTCCATGTGCGTATGAAAAAACTTGCCGACATGGGAATCATTAGAGGCTCGCACTTAATTATCGACCCGCGTAAAGCAGGCTATGACATTACAGCCTTTTTAGGGATTTATTTAGAAAAAGGTTCGTTGTATAAAGATGCGGTAGAACAGTTGAGTAAGATTAAGGAAGTGGTAGAATTACATTATACTACAGGAGCTTATAGTATGTTTGCAAAAATCACTTGTAGGGATACTGACCATTTGAGACATGTGTTGAATGAGGAGATACAAGCTGTTAAAGGTATCCAAAGAACTGAGACATTAATCTCATTGGAAGAAAGTATCAAGAGGCAAATCGAATTGATTTAAAACAAAATTGGAGTTGTTGATGTCTAAATTATCATAAAAAGGAATGATAATTGAGTTTTTATTAATAGCTTAGTTCGTTCTAAAACACAATAGAAAAATTGTCCTGAATATGCCGTCTCCAAATTGGAAAGCACCTCGAGATAAAAAGCTGATTTTGCTGGTTGATGATGAAATTACCGTGCTTAAGCTTTTGGAATTTATTTTAAAGAAAGATTACGAGTTGGTGATACACAACAACGGCTTGGAAGCAATCAGTTGGATGGATGAAGGTCATATGCCTGATCTGATAATTTCTGATTTGGAAATGCCTTATGTAGACGGTCTCGACTTTGTACGAAGCCTAAAAACAAGTGGCTATTATAGAGACGTTCCAATTATATTGCTTTCGGCAGCTTATTCACTAGAAGATTTGGCGGAAAAACTGCCTTATAGTTTCAATCTGTTGATGCCGAAGCCCTTTAATCCAAGTAAATTAAAAGAAAGTATCCAAAACCTGTTAAACTAGACACCGAAATGCAAGAAACCAGCTCATTTGGCATGCCGCAATCTAGGGTTAATATTATTTATTACGCCAATCAGTACGATTCAGATATCGTCTCTACTTTCGACAATGTAAATAGTACGGTTAAAAAAGCCAATAGCTTTAGTCATTTGTACGATATGGTAAGCAAACTTACCGTGTACGAGCTCGATGTGAATATTTTGATTGAAGTACAGCCTTCTACTGCTGATGAAGCATTTGCGTTGGTGGCTTCGTTAAGAAAAAATTGGCTCAGTAGAAATTTGACAGCTATTTTCCTATTGACGCATAAAGACCCTGCACTTACTGCTAAGGCATTTGAAACAAGAATTAGCGATTGCTATTCTCCTGATATTTCATTTGCTGATGTGAAGCTGCGGTTGCAGTTTTTGTCGGCATATAAAATTCTGAATGAGCAGCTTAAGCACTTGCCAGAGCAGCCACTGCAACAATATAAAACGCCATTTTTAAAGCGACTTTTGGATTTAACGGTTTCGGTTACCGCATTAATTCTGTTAAGTCCTTTCTTTGTTCTCATTGCAATTCTCATTAAATTAGATTCAAAAGGCCCTGTTTTTTATACGAGTAAAAGAGTAGGTACTGGATATAAGATATTTGACTTTTATAAATTTAGGTCAATGAAAGCTAATGCAGACAAGGAGGTGGAAGCTTTAAAGGCAACCACGGCAAACCAATATGGCGATTCTGCATTTTTTAAAATGAAGAACGATCCTAGGGTAACCAAATTGGGTAACTTTTTAAGAAACTCCAGTATTGATGAATTGCCTCAGCTATTTAATGTAGTGAAAGGAGATATGTCGATTGTGGGAAATAGACCTTTGCCTTTGTACGAAGCAGAACAATTGACTACTAATGAATGGTCGATGCGCTTTTTGGGACCTGCTGGAATTACTGGACTTTGGCAAATTATTAAGCGAGGAAAAAGTGATATGTCTGATCGTGAACGAAAAAAGTTAGATAATTTTTATAACAAAAAGTTCTCGGTTTGGTTAGATTTGAAAATAATTTTAATGACCGTACCTGTGCTCTTTCAAAAGGAGAAGGTATAAAAATACCACCTATGACCGTAAAAAGGCTTTTTATCCTATTGCTTTTTGTGGCGATTAACGTACAAGTTAAAGCGCAAGATGACATCGCGAGCCAAATTAATCCGCCTTTATTGCAAAAATACATTGACTTGGCTAAACAGTATTATCCTAAAAGAAAGATGTACAAGGCCAGCGAATTAAGTGCAAAGGCTAAGATTGGGATTGCCAAAGCAGGTTATTTCGAGTCGCTGAACGTATCTTATTTCTATCGACCAGATAATGCAGCTATTGTAGATACCACTAATCCATACTCCATCAATGGATTTCAGTTTGGTGTTTACCTAAATTTGGGATTGTTTTTTCGAACCCCTTCAATGGTTAAACAAGCCAGAGAAGAATATAACTCTGCCTCTTATTTAACCAAAGAGTACGATATTTTATTGGAAACCGAAGTAAAGCAAAGGTATTTTGAGTATCTTCAATGGCTTACCGATCTTAAAGTAAAAAATCAAGCCTATGTTGATAACAAAACATCTAGTGATGGGCTTCGTTATAAATTCGAAAAAGGAGAAGTGTCATTGGATGTTTACACCAAAGCAAAGTCACTTACTTCTACTTCAAGTTCAGAAAAATTGCAAGCTGAATTGAATATGTTGCAGGCAAAAAATTCATTAGAAGCACTGATTGGCAAAAAATTAGAAGAAGTGAAATAGGCGAATATGAATATTAAAGAGTTTTTAAGTCTTATTGCTAAATATAAAACGCTGATTATCGCTATTCCAGCAATAACCCTCTTTATCACGTACCTATTTGTTAAAAATCTTCCTAAACAATACAAGTCTCAGGCTAAGCTGTCTACTGGTTTATTAGATCCTTCTCGTCAGGTGGCTCCAGATGTTCCTAATTACTCTGGACCCGATCTTTTAATTAAAATTAATCAGCAGTTTACCAATATCATGGATATTATGGTAATGCCCAAAAATATGAGCATTCTATCTTATCGTTTGATATTACACGATTTAAAAAATCCTCGTCAACCTTTTAAAACACAAAGTGACGATATCAATGCGCTTAGTGACGCAGAAAGGCAGGAAGCAATCAGAGGATTTGAAGAACGTTTGGCGAAAAAGCAAGTACTTACTCCTTTTGATAATTACGAGGTTAAATTTTATAACCTGGTAAAATCTATGGGATATGATGGACCTTCCATTGTCAAAAAGCTATCCATCACCCATGAAGACAATAGTGATTTTATTACGGTAGAATACACTTCAGAAAACACCTTCCTTTCGGTGTTTGTTGTGAATACGCTTTCTGGAGATTTTATCAATAATTATAGTCTCGACCTGATCAGTAATAAAAATCAATCTATTGTTGTGCTCGATTCACTTCTTCAGAAAAAAGAAGCAGTGATGAACGAGAAAACCCAGCAGCTGAAGGACTACAAGATTAAGAATAAGGTGTTGAACCTCGATAAGCAGTCGCAGATTGTTTATCAGCAAATAATCGATTACGAGAACAAAAAGTCTCAGGCCCTGATTGATTTGCAATCATTGCAAACAGCCTTGAATAACCTGAATACCAAGCTCAACAATCCATCTTTAGATCGATATTTGGGTGCTGAGCTATCTACGGATAACCAAGCTGTAATTGCCTTAAGAAATAGAGTGCAGGCTGCCAACAACGATTATATTGACGGTGGTTTTAAGGCAGCCGACAAGAAAAAAGTGGACTCGTTGCAACAGTTATTGAACCAGCAATTGGTAAAAACCAATGACAATTACGTAGCTGACCCAGTGGTTGCGAAACAAACTTTGGTACAACGTCGTATTTCGTTGGGTATTGATTTGGATAAAACCCGTGCAAGTATCAAGGACATTGATGATGAGTTAACAAAGCTAAATGCTAAATTCTCTACCATGGTGCCTTTTGACGCTGGCGTGCAGAAATTTGAACGTGATGCTGATGTGGCCACTAAAGAATATCTGGATCTTTTAAACCGCTACAACCAAACTAATTTGGATAAAAATATTGGTTTGCGTTTGCACTTAGAGCAGGAAGGGGTACCTACGATAGCGGAGCCATCTAGAAAGCTTATTTTCATGGTACTTAGCGCTATCGCAAGTTTTGTGATTTGCTTTTGTGTACTTTTCATCATCCACATCCTCGACAACTCTATTAATAACAAAAAGCAATTGGCCTTAGCAACCAAAGGCAAGGTAATTGGAGAGTTGAATTATATCAAAGCTTCGCAACGCGATATTGATGAAATTTGGAAGAACGCAGCTTATGATAAAGAGCATGCCACTTATAAGAATTTATTGAGAGAGGTACGTTTTGAAATTGATAAGGCCTTGGCAGACGAGCATAAAATTTTAGGCTTAACCCGATTGCATCCAGAAAAATTCACCATCTTTTCGGCAGTAAGTTTAGCCTACGCTTTTGCGAGGTTGGATAAACAAATTCTGTTGATTGGTGATGCGGAAATGGCTACGGAAATACAAAAGTGGAATATTCCAACTAATCAATCGCTCAAAACTGTACTGGATAATCTGACTTTACAGAAAAATAATCGTATCACTTTTTTAAATAGTGATTTAGGAGGTGTTTCTCTCCTTGAAAACAAAGACAACCCAAGTATTTCTCAAATTTTCAAAAGTTTGAAAAACGAATTCGATATGATTATCGTTTACTTGGATGCCGTAAATAGCGTTTCCGATATTAAAGAATGGATTTTGTTTACAGAGAAATATCTAGCCACTTTTATGGCAGGAAATTCTATCAACGAAAAAGATAAAGAGTCGATTAAGCTGTTAAATAAAGACGAAAAATTTATTGGCTGGTTGATTAATGGTGTGAAACAAAAATAAGCAAGTTGATGCTTAAAAATTTGTACATACATATTGGCAATCATAAAAAGCAATTGTTGTTTTTTTTAGTCGCCATGAGCCTTTCCATTCTGGTTGCGGGCTCTACCCAACGCTACGGTTTTTTAGGCCCTTTGGCCGTGCTAGCTTTGGCCGCGGCTGGAACTTTCGTAGTTGCCTCGTTCAATAATCCACGCATTGCTTTCATATTCTATTTTGCGTATTGTTTTGTACTAGGCTTTGTAGTTAAAACTTTTTTGGATATTCCTGTAGGCTTAGCTATGGATGCCATTTTACTGCTCACTTGGGGCAGTCTTTTGGTGAACATGAATAAGTTTAACTGGAAAAGCCTAAAAAACGAACACGTGATGCTATCGCTCATTTGGTTTGGCATAAGTTTGCTGCAAGTACTTAATCCCTATGGAGGAAGCCTTACAGGATGGTTTAACGAATTAAGGTTTACGGCATTGAGCTGGTTGCTTATCGCTCCAATTGTTTTCTTGCTGTTTAACCAAATGGCCGATCTGAACCGTTTCATTGCTTTTATTCTATTCTTCTCTTGCTTGGCTACCTTATATGGCGTTAAACAGCTCTATATTGGTTTAACCGGAGGCGAGCGACAATGGTTGGATGCTGGAAACAACGTGACCCATATTTTGGGGGGTAAGCTACGTGCCTTTTCCATTTACTCAGATGCGGGCCAATTTGGCGCATCGCAGGCTATTATGGCGGTCGTGGCAATGGTACTGGCAATGGGGCCTTTTTCCATTACAAAGAGATTGATTTTTGGAGCTATTGCTTTGGTGATGTTGTACGGAATGGCCATTTCTGGTACACGTGGAGCTTTGTTTGCCTTAGTGTCGGGATTGGCTTATGCACTTTTCCTAAGTAAAAACTTTAAAATGCTCATTGTGGGGAGTGTATTTGCACTTGGTGGCCTAGGGGTGTTGAAATACACCAAAATTGGAGATGAAATTTTTCAGGTTAGGCGCTTGCGGAGTGCACTAGACCCTAAAGATGCTTCTTTTAACGTAAGGGTGGAAAACCAGAAAAAGCTAAAGTTCTTATTAAGGGACGAACCTTTTGGGGCAGGCTTGGGGATGAGTGGTATGAATGGAATTACCTATAATGCAGATAAACCCATAGCTAACATACAGCCCGATAGTTATTGGGTAAAAGTTTGGGTGATGTATGGTATTGTTGGTTTGCTTATTTGGTTTGGGATCAATTCCTATATCATTGGTAAATGCAGCGGTATTGTTTGGAATTTGAAAGATCCAAAGCTGAAGACGAAAATGATTGCCCTCACCTCGGGAACGGTGGGCTGTTTTATTTGTAGTTATGGTAACGAAGTAATGAATGGATTACCTTCGTCTGTAATAATGTTTATGTCGTGGTCATTTGTGTTCATTTCACCTTGGTTAGATGAAAAAGCGAAAGAATTAAAAGCCGATGGAGATGATTTATAGCTTAATAGATATTTTGTTCTGGGTTTTGGGTGTTTACTTACTGCTCAACTGTTGCTACTTAGCCTTTTTTGCGTTGGTAGGGTTGTTCAACTTGCCCAAGTCGAAGAAAGAGGCCAATACCTTTCGGAAAATTACGGTGCTGTTTCCTACCTACCAAGAAAATGTGGTGATTGTAGAAAGTGTTAAAACCGCTTTGAAACATCAGTATCAAGGAACTTTTGAAGTGGTGGTGATTGCTGATGGTTTGCAGCAAGAAACCATTACTCACCTTAAAGAGTTGGGTGCTAGAGTAATTGAAGTGTTTTTTGAGAAAAGCACCAAAGGTAAAGCAATGCAGTTTGCCATGAACCAGTTGGAACAAGAAGGATTTGATGTTGCTGTGGTATTGGATGTAGATAATGTGATGAGCGACGAATGCCTGTTATATATTAATGGCGCTTTTGAAAAAGGGAGCAAAGTAGTACAGGCTCACCGTGTAGCCAAAAATATGGATAGCAGCTTTGCATTTTTAGACGCCTGCAACGAAGAAGTGAACAATCATCTTTTCCGAAAAGGACATGCTGTAGTAGGTTTGTCTGCTGCACTTATTGGGTCTGGAATGGCTTTTGATTTTGAATATTTCAGGCATCTGTTAAACAACATTGGTGAAACCGTTGGGGAAGATAAACAGTTGGATTTCATGATTGCCAAGGATAAAGTAGAAGTGGCTTATTTGAATGACGTTTATGTGTACGATGAGAAAATAGAAAATGCAAAAGTGTTTACTAAACAGCGTACCCGTTGGATTGCCTCGCAGGTTGAATTTTTAAAGAAATATGCTTTTGAAGGTTTCGTACAACTTTTTAAAGGTAATTTAGAGTTCTTCAACAAAAGCTTACAAACCTTTTTGGTGCCACGAATGTTGCTTTTAGCTTTGCTTTTTGTCATGTCGATACAAGCATTTTTTAATCCTTTTGGACCAACAACCGTGTTTTGGGTAGGTTTGTTCTTTAGCCTTTGCCTTACACTGGTCATTTCCATCCCGAAAAGATTTTATACAGACAAACGTTTATATGTTGCGCTGTTCCAAATCCCTAGAGCTATGTTGGGAATGGTCATTGCGCTTTTTAGTATCGGTAAAGCCAAAAAATCATTTATGGTAACGCCTCATAGTCATAAACCAGTAGAAGAAAAAGAACCTCAGTAATATGCCTTTAGAAATATTAGCCATTCCTGCAGTAATTTTTGGAGTCCTCGGATTTATCAGGGGATTAGGGGCGTATAAAAGGGCAAACAATCATAACTCGTAGCGAAATGGCACTCATCGAAAATAGAGATTTTATTGTGGTTGGTCAACAACCTTGGGATACTCCAATTGGGAGTAACTGCAAAGATTTGGCTGTAGAGTTTAGCAAGCATAATCGAGTGCTGTATATCAATGCTCCATTAGATCGTCGTACAAAATTTCAGCAAGCCCATACCGAAGGCGTAAAAAAGCGTATGCGTGTAATCAATGGCCAAGAAGATGGACTGGAGCAAATAGGACCTAACTTTTGGGTGTATTATCCTGATGTGATTAACGAATCCATTAATTGGATGAAGCCTACGGCATTGTTCAGGTTTTTTAATAAAATCAATAATAAGCGGTTTGCCAAGTCGGTTAAAAAAGCGATACATAAGCTGGATTTTAAAGATTTTGTGCTATTTAATGATAGTGATATGTTTAGAAGCTATCACCTGAAAGAGCTTTTAAATCCTGTAACAAGCATTTATTACTCTCGCGACAATCTGTTGGCTACGCCTTATTGGGGTAAGCACGGAAAGCACTTGGAGCCTGAATTGATTAAGAAGAGTGATTTGTGCGTAGCCAATTCTGTTTATTTGGCTAACTATTGTAAACAATATAACCCAAATTCTTTTTACGTGGGGCAGGGTTGTGATTTTGACCTCTTTAAAAACGACGATAGCGTCAAAGTTCCAGAAAGTCTTGCCATTATTAAAAAGCCAATTTTAGGCTATGTAGGGGCTTTGTTATCTATCCGACTGGATGAACGTATTTTGTTGCACTTAGCTGAACAAAAGCCAGAATGGAGTGTTGTTTTGGTAGGGCCAGAAGATGATGACTTTAAAAATAGCAAGTTGCACGAAATGGAGAATGTACATTTCCTAGGCCCTCAAAAACCCGAGACTTTGCCCGCTTATATCAAAGGTTTTGACATTTGTTTAAATCCTCAGGCCTTAAACCCATTAACCATTGGGAATTATCCGCGTAAGATAGATGAATATTTGGCAATGGGAAAACCCACGCTGGCCACCAGAACCGAAGCGGTAGGTATTTTTGAGGACTATGTTTATCTTGCCGAAACCAAGGAGGAATATGTATCGCTAGCAGAAAAAGCTTTGGCAGAAAATTCGGAAGCTTTAGCAAACGAGCGTATTGCATTTGCTAAAACCCATACTTGGGAAAAGAATGCCGAAGAGATTTACAAGGCAATTAAAACTGTAGAATAATAATATTAGCCACATGATGCACAGATGGTTTTCATAATTAATCTATTATCTGTGGCCCACTATTAACAAATAATATGTCATTAACCTCCATTATTACTGTCAATTTTCACCAAGCTGAAGTAACGATAGATTTATTGAAATCTGTATCGAAATGGTATAACCCTTCTGCGGTGGAGGTTATTATTGTGGATAATGGTGCTCAAGAAAGTAACGAAGCTGTTTTTCTTCCCTATTTTCAGAACATTACTTACATTCAGTCTAAGGAGAATTTAGGCTTTGCAGGAGGTAATAATCTGGGTATTCAACAAGCCAAAGGCGATTATATTTTCTTGTTGAATAATGATACTGAAATTCCAGAGGGCTGTATTGAAACATTGATAGCGGAATTAGAAGCGAATCAAAAAATTGGTTTACTGTCGCCACTGCTGTTATATTTTGACCAAAAGGATTTAGTACAATATGCGGGCTTCACTCCAATGAATTATCTGGTAGCCCGTAATGCTTATGTCGGTCAGTTTGAAAAAAATGTCGGTCAGTTCAATAATCAGACCTATCAAACAGGTTTTTGCCATGGTGCAGCGGTAATATGCCGTAAAGCAGATTTACTAAAAGCTGGTCTAATGGATGAAACTTATTTCCTGTATTATGAAGAACTAGACTGGTGTGAGAAATTTAAGCGTATTGGTAAACAAATTTGGTTTACAGGGAAAACCCATGTTTATCATAAAGAGTCTATCAGCGTAGGTAAGGCAAGCCCTTTAAAAATCTATTTCAATACGCGTAATAGAATGTTGTTCATCAGGAAGAATACAGGGTGGCTAAATACTATCTTGTTTTCCGTTTATTTTACGCTAGTTGCTTGCCCTAAGGCCATCCTCAAATTTTGGCTCAATAAGCAGCCAGAGTTAGCCAAATGGACGTTCAAAGGTTTGTGGTGGAATTATACCCACGGGAAAAATAGCAGGGAATTGGGATATCAGATTAAATAGTATTGCCTTTGAGCTGAGTTCGAGCTAAAATTACTATTTCAATCTTTTCCAGACTGTGGCAAAAGCATATTTTGTGAACAGGTACATGGATTCAAACAAGCCCAATTTCTCACTCTCTCTAAGTATTTTCCAAGTGAAGCCAATTACTTTTAGCTTGTTGGCAGATACCGAGCCTTTCCTAATCCTATATAAAACTAGGGCGTCGTTAATGCCGTATCCTGTAACCGATTTTTTGAATAGGTCCAACCAAAATATCCAATCCTCGTGGCCCGCTTTTTTGAATTTTAGATCTCCAATGGCGCTTCTTAGGGTAAGGGAAGTTGAAAAAATAATCACATTGTGAGACAATAGTTGTCGGTAGTTAACGCTGTACGGAGTTTCTATTTTCCTCGATATGATTTGTCCTTCCTCGTCAATTCTATTGTAAGCACAAAAAGTCATGGCCAGATTTTTATCTTCCATATAGGCTACTTGCTGAGCTAATTTATCTTTTAACCAGATGTCATCACTATCCAAAAAGGCCACATATTTACCATTTGTATGTTCCAAGCCTACATTACGGGCATTGGCAACTCCACCATTTTGAGGTAGCTTAACCAGTTTTATGTTAGGATGTTGTTGCGCAAAGTCCTCTACTATTTTGCAAGTGTCATCTTTCGAGCAATCGTCAATTACAATTAGTTCCCAGTTTTGGTAACTTTGTTCCAATACCGATTGAATGGTGGGTACAACAAAATCGGCTGAATTATAACAAGGCGTAATGATGGATACTAGTGGTTCCAAACTAAAATGAATTAAGTGCTACAAAACAAAATCATTAACAAAATAAACACAATTTCTGGTAAAACGAGTTAAAGTTTAAACATAAAACGATTACTTTAGCAAAGCTGATTTTTGGTATGGATAAAAGACGTTTCGTAGTTAACCTTGTTTCAAACTTTTTCAGTGCACTTTCAGGTGTCGGCATTTCGTTTTTCTTAACGCCTTACATTGTAGAGCACTTGGGCAAAGAAGCTTATGGTTTCTTCCCTTTGTCGAACAATTTTGTGATGTATGCAGGCATCATCACTACGGCATTAAACTCCATGTCGAGCCGGTACATCACCATCAGTTTGGAGAAGAAAGACATCAAGGAAGCAAATACCTATTTCAATTCTGTTCTTTTTGGGAATATTCTTATTTCCATAGGATTTGTTCTGGTGAGTGCCATATTTTGTCTGTTTATTGATAAGGTATTAGATATTCCAACGGCCCTCATCCATGATGTAAGGTTGTTGTTCGTTTTTATCTTCCTCAGTTTGGTCATCAATGTTTCTTCCGCTGTTTTTCAGGTAACAGCTTTTGCCTTAAACCGATTTGATAGGCTGGCATTCATCAATATTATTTCCAATGTGTTAAAATTAGGAGCAATTATATTGTTGTTCTATTTCTTTACCCCTAGGATTTATTTTTTAGGTGTAGTTACTGCGGTAACGGCATTTTATATGTTTATCGCCAATTATCGGCTCACCAAGAAATTACTTCCTGAGGTACAGATAGGGTGGTCTTTTTTCTCTAAAAGTGCGTTGTACATCATTGTGGGGTCGGGGATTTGGAATTCTATTATGGCCATGGCCAATGTGGTAAACACGCAGTTAGATTTATTGATTGCCAACCATTTTTTTGGGGCATCAGGCATGGGTTTTCTATCATTAACCAAGTTTATTCCCAACGCAATCTATATCCTTCTGGGCATTATTGTTCCTATATTTTTGCCTGAAATGTTAAAGGCTTATGCTAATAACGACATGAATAGGCTGAAAAAAACCTTAGACCTTTCATTTAAGGCTATTTTCTTGGTAGTATTAGTGCCGTTATCGGTGTTTTTTGTATATGGCGAAGTTTTCTTTAAACTTTGGCTTCCCACGCAAGATGCGCACGACTTACACATTTTATCGGTCATTACCTTAGTGCCTTTTATTGTACATGGAACTGTTGAGACGGTTTACCATGTTTTTGTGATTACCAATAAATTGAGGATAGCCTCCTTCTGGGGTATTTTCGTGTCTATTTTCAATTTTGTGCTGGTGATTATCCTTTGTAAATACAGCTCTTTAGGAGTTTATTCTATACCCGTAGGAGCGCTGATCAGTGGAGTAATGAGCCATTTAACTTTTACCCCTTTGTATGCAGCTTATTGCCTACAAGAAAGTAGATGGTACTTTTTCTTTAAAATTATAAAAGGGTTAGCGGGTTTTAGCGTACTAGTTGGAATTAGCTACGGATGGAAACAATTAAACTTGTTTATGGTTAATACTTGGCCAATGTTTATCATCAATAGTTTAATTTTAGGGGTAATTTTGCTGGTTGTTACTTTGTTCATGAGGTTTAACAGTACAACTAGAGCTGATATTTTTAGAAAATTGAGACAAAAAGTAAACTTATGATACCCAAGATTATACATTATTGCTGGTTTGGCAGAGGCGAGATGCCCGAGCTTGCGTTAAACTGTTTAGAATCTTGGAGAAAGTTTCTTCCAGATTTTGAAATTAAAGTTTGGAACGAAGATAATTTCGATGTGAATAGCTTTCGCTTTGCGGCAGAGGCTTACAAAGAAAGAAAGTTCGCTTTTGTATCGGATGTGTGTAGGTTGTACGCGCTGAAAGAGATGGGCGGGATCTATATGGATACCGATGTGCAATTTTTGAGGCCCCTGGATGAAGAGATGCTGAGTAAAAAAGCTTTTACCGGTTTTGAGGATAACCTGCTGCTGTCTTCGGCAATTATGGGAAGCGAAAAGGATGGGAAATGGATCAATGATTTGTTACCTCATTATGAAAATAGAAGTTTTTATTTGAAGGACGGCAGCTTGGATGTAAACCCAAACACGGAAATTATTACCGCGTTTATGAGGGATAAAAGAGGGATTAAAATCAACAATACTTTTCAGGAGATACCAGATTATTGTGTCATTTATCCAAGCGATTACTTTTGTCCTAAAAGCTGGAAGACTTTAAAGATAAAGCAAACAAATAATACCTACTGTATCCATCATTTTGCGGGGTCTTGGTTACATACCAAACAAAGCTTTGTGGGTAAACTTGCTAACTTTTTGTTAGGCAAAAGGATTGCAAATGCTTGGGCAGAGAAATACCGTAGTAATAAAAGTGCTAAGTAAACAAGGTCTATAAATAGGAAGTTAAGCTCATGATACCTAAGATTATTCACTATTGTTGGTTTGGAAGAGGAGAAATGCCAGAATTGGCACTTAAATGCCTTGATTCTTGGAGAACATATTTACCAGAGTATGAAATCATGCTTTGGAACGAAGATAATTTTGATTTCAATCAATATCAATATGCCATTGATGCCTACAAAGCAAGAAAATTTGCTTTTGTGGCTGATGTGTGCCGTTTATATGTCCTCAAGGAAATGGGGGGACTTTATTTAGATACGGATGTAGAATTTATAAAACCATTGCCAGATCAATTTCTAGATGATGTTGCCTTTACTGCATTTGAAGACCAGCTAGTTTCTGCAGGAGTAATTGGTAGCGTAAAAAATAGTGAATGGATCAGTAACTTGCTTTCTTTTTACGACAATAAAAGTTTTTATAAGTCTGATGGTAGCTTAGATATTAATCCCATTACAGAGATGATTACCGATTCTCTGGCCAAGGAAAAAGGAGTGTTGCCCAACAATACCTATCAAAAAATAGAAGGTTATTGTACCATTTATCCTAGTGAGTATTTCTATCCTAAAAGTTGGAAAACCTTAAAGATGAACATTACGCCAAATACGTATTGTATCCATCATTTCGCAGGATCTTGGATTGACCACAATTATACTTTGTTAGGTAAAATTGCCAATTGGCTATTGGGGAAAAGAACCGCTGAACGTTGGTCGGCAAAGTATCGAAAAATAAAATCTCGTAAATAAGCTCTAAAGTCCTTTTAGCCAATTCGAAAGGTCTTCAATGACCCGCTGCTCCACATTGGCTGGTTTTTGGTATTGCAATGTATTGCCTTTTTCCTCTTGTTGGCTAAATAAATGGTTAAAGTCGGGATATAATTTGAAATCCACATTTTTGTAACCAGCCAAGGCATCTTTCCATAAAAGATAATCAGTTTCTGGAACTTGAAAGTCATAGCCTCCTTGGATAACAAAAATGCGTTGTTTTAAAGTCTTAGCCGTTTCAACCTGGTTGTAGTTATTTAAGTCAACCCAATAACTTGCTGGTAAGCCCAAGATAACGGAATCAGGTTTCATTTTGCCTAGCTTGGTAAATCTGGTTTTTTCTATTTCAGTGATGGCGTCAGTAAGTGATTTTTGCATCGCAGCCGAAGTATCTTTACTTTGTGATACCATGTACTTGTTTTGGTCAATGATCAAGTCGGTAAACTTACGTGCAGGAGCTGCCGCCAAAATAATCCCTCTAATATCAGGTGCAAGCGTCGCTATACGAGGGGCAAGCATGCCGCCCAAACTGTGGCCAAGCACATAGATATTTTTAAGGTCGGCTCCTTCGATGGTTTTTGCCAATGCAATCGCTTGTAGCGCATCATCTAATACTTCTTCTTTTACGGTAAATGCTTTGCCAAACTCAGCGGGGTAAAGCAAGGTTCTTTTTACGTAACGAACTGAAGCAATGCCATTAGCCGCTAAGCCCGCTGCAATATCTTTAAATGGTTTGTTAGGCCCAATGGTTTCATCCATATCACTAGGACCTGATCCATGTACCAATACTACCACTGGGAAGCTGTTGCCATCTTTAGGGACGGTAATAATTGCTGCTAGTTGATGTCCAGGAGTTTGGATATAAGTTGATTTTTCTTTGTATAAGGTGGAATCTGCATAACCAGGAGATCTATAGGTAATTGCTTTTGGAGGCAAATGCATGCCCACTAACTTTTCTGATTTGTCAAAAACCAATACAAAGTCCTGCGTATCGTATTCAAATTCTCCACTTACGGTAACGGCATAAAAATCACCTTGGTTTTTGCTGCCAGTAGCATCTATTGCTTTAACTTTCCCTAGTCTATTTTCTAAGCCAGTCCAAAATTGTTTTAGGTTTTCGGCGCTAACCTTTGTTTTTCCTTCTTCTGAGAAATAACCATGAGCCTCCTCAAATTTGCCTGCCACAAATAAATCAAAAAAGGCATTGGCCTTGCCAAATAGGCTAAATACATTCTGTGAAAAGCTATTTAGGGTAAATGCAACGAGAACAAATAGTAGAAAAATCTTCTTCATTAGTAACTTATGAAATTTAATAGTATGCTATAAAGCCAAATGTACTATTTTTTGCAAAAAGTCAACGTAGTTTTTAGTTAGAAGAAGAACTATTTTGCCACAGATACACAAATGCCGTTTAAGTCGGGTGTGAATAGAGAATTTTTGCGTATCTGTGGCTAATGATGGTTTGAAGTTTTAATGGAGTTTATAGTAACTCCGACTCCAAGGTGATATCAGTATTTAATAATTTCGAGATTGGGCAGTTTGCTTTTGCATCCGCTACCAATTCGTCAAATTTTTCTTTAGACAATCCTTCTGCTTTTACTTTTACCACCAAGTGTATATTGTCAATGGCACCTTTTTCAGGATTAAGATTGACGGTAGCTTTGGTTTCAATGCTTTCTGGCGTAATGTTCTCTGCCGAAATGTTAAAGCTTAGCTTCATGCTGAAACATCCAGCGTGCGCAGCAGCAACTAATTCTTCAGGGTTGGTTCCTGTGCCTTCTTCAAAGCGACTTTTAAATGAATATTGGGTGTCTTGTAAAGTAGTACTCTGGGTGGTTAAAGTACCTTTTCCTTCTTTACCTGTACCGTTCCATACGGCGGTTGCGTGTCTTTTCATCTGTTTTAAATTTAATGGCTTATACTAAGATAAGTGCTATACATCAAATTAATGTTGTAGACAGGTTAATTGTTTTCATAAATTTAACTTTATTTGTTAAACTCAATCAATCATGACTCCAAACGAAACCCTTATCCACCAGTTTTATACTGCATTTCAGCAAAAGGATGTGAAAACTATGCAAAGCAGTTATGATGAGCACGCGATTTTTAATGACGCCGTTTTCACTAATCTGGATGCCAAGCAAGTAAGAGCCATGTGGCAAATGTTATTATCGCGAAGTGAAGATATGACAATGACCTTTGGCGATGTGAAAGAGGATGGTGATAAAGTGACGGCACATTGGGAAGCACATTATACCTTTACGGCTACAGGTAAAAAGGTAGTCAATAAAATTGATGCCGAGTTTGAGGTCAAAGATGGAAAAATCGTGAGGCATACGGATAGCTTTAATTTTCACAAATGGGCCCGACAGGCTTTTGGTAGCGGTGGGCTATTGTTAGGATGGACAAACGTTTTTAAAGAAAAAGTTCGTCAAACGGCAAAGAAAAAACTAGAAGATTATATGCTGAAATTTAATCAACAGTAACGGTTAATCCCTCTTGCTGTAAAATTTTACGGTATACTTCCATTTCTGTAAAAGAACCTTCCAAAATATCGCATTTACCTTCATTGTGAACTTTCCAAGCAATTTTTTCAGCTTGGGCTTCACTGTAATCAAGGTAACGCATCATACACCAAATGACATGGTCAAAGGTGTTGACATCGTCATTCCACAGAATTAAACGATGTATCGTTTTCAACGAAGTTAAAATCTCCTCAAGGGTGAAGGTTTCTTCCTGAGTTTGTGTTGACATGTTACAAAAATACAAATAGATTTACGAATAACGATTTAGATTTACGATTTGATTAGAAAACATTGTGTTACATCAATTTCTTTGTTCGGTGCAATAGTCGTTAGTCAATCAAAAATCGTAAATTAACCTATCTTTGTTGATCAAACCACCTAATATGTATAGGACAAAAATTGCTGGCATAGGTCACTATGTGCCAAAAAATGTTTACACGAATAACGATTTGTCAAGGTTCATGGAAACTAGCGACGAATGGATCCAAGAACGTACTGGTATCAAAGAACGCCGTTTTGCCGATAGGTTCGAGGAAACGACCACCACAATGGGTATTGAAGCCGCTAAGGTTGCGATGGATAGAGCGGGTGTGACAAAGGACGATATCGACTTTATTATTTTTGCTACGCTTAGTCCAGATTATTACTTTCCTGGCTGCGGTGTATTGTTGCAACGTGAAATGAAGATGAAGGAAGTAGGAGCACTGGATATTAGGAACCAATGTTCGGGTTTTGTATATGCGCTTTCTGTTGCTGATCAGTTCATTAAGACTGGGATGTACAAGAATGTTTTGGTGGTAGGTAGTGAAAAGCATTCTTTCGCCATGGATTTTGAAACCCGAAGCAGGAATGTATCCGTAATTTTTGGGGATGGTGCTGGAGCTGCGGTGCTACAAAGAGCTGATAAGGAAGGGCAGGGTATTTTAAGCACCCATTTGCATAGTGATGGTGCTGATGCGGAGATTTTAGCCATGCATTACCCTGGTGCTCATGCCAATAAATGGTTGAAGGATAAACCTGCTTTTCCAGAAAATGAACTTGGTGGTTTATTTATGACTACCGAACAATTGGAAAGTGGAGCAGCGTTGCCTTATATGGATGGCCCAGCAGTATTTAAAAAAGCAGTAGTGAAGTTTCCAGAGGTGATTAATGAGGCATTGGCTGCCAATAATTATACTGCAAAAGATATTGATTTATTGGTGCCGCATCAAGCTAATTTACGTATCAGCCAATATGTGCAGCAATTGTTGGGCTTGGCCGATGATAAAGTATTTAACAACATCCAAAAATATGGCAATACCACAGCTGCATCTGTGCCTATTGCATTGAGCGAAGCATGGGAAGCAGGTAAAGTTCAAGATGGAGATTTGATATGCCTCGCCGCATTTGGTTCGGGATTTACTTGGGCAAGTGCGTTAATTAAATGGTAAAAGAGAGTTTCGAGTTACGTGTTTTAAGTTATGGGATCAGTCCTGTAACATGTAACTTATAACCCATAACAACACAAATAGAAAATGTTCAAAATAGGAGATTACGTTCGTTTTATTGATGAGAAAAGAGAAGGCTATGTGACTAGCGAAATAGACGAACACACGGTAGGGGTTACAGATACTGATGGGTTTGAAATACCGGTTTCTACAGGTAATTTGACTTATGTGCACGGTCATTTCAGTAATGCCGAGACCAGCAACAATGCTATGCCTAACAAGCAGGTAGATGAAAAATTTGTAGAAGACGGAATTTATTTAGCGGTTGCCGAAGACAGTAAAGCGTCTGTAGTAGCACATTTTACTTTGTTGAATCAAACCTCTTATCAACTATTATTTTCCTTGAAAACGGAAAAAGGAGGAATTTACAAAGGTGAATTTGCGGGAGTAATTCAGCCTAAGGGGAAGGTGCAAGTTTATACTGCTAATTTGGGCGATTTGGATAACTGGCCAAACTTTACTTTTCAAGCATTGCATTTTACTTCCTCCAATAAAAAACCTAAGGCTCCACTACAGGCCGAAAAACGCTTTAAATCGAAAGATTTTAGTGGTGCTAAAAACCAGATTACAGAAATCAATAAATTTGGTTGGCTAGTGAGGTTAGATGAGCCTGTTTTGGTAGTAGATGCCAAAAAACTGAAAGAAAGCTTTTTTACACCCAAGGAAGAAAGACCGAAAATTGCAAAGCCTGCTAATGAAGTAGACTTGCATATAGAGAGGTTAAGGGATGATCATCAGTTTCTGTCTCAAAGCGAAATTTTAGAAGTTCAGTTAGCGAAATTCCAAGAAGTTTTAGATGCGGCCATTGTACACCAAATGCCTTCCATCGTATTTATTCACGGGGTTGGAAATGGTACCTTAAGACATCATATCCATCAAAAGATAAGCAAACATCCACAGGTGCGTACTTTTATGGATGCTCGTAAAGAGAAGTTTGGTTATGGAGCGACCGAGATTGTTTTTAAAGTATAAAGTAATAGGTTGGGTGTGCAAACACCCAACCTTTATGATTCAAATAGATCTTCTTTAACACCAGTGAGCCCTAAGCCAGGGAGTTGGTTGAGCACATATTTGCCATTTTCAAAGCCAGGCTGGTCGAACGGATTGTTAACCGTTAAAAAAGGGCCGTCCAAATCAGCCCAATCACAAAGTGGCGCTAAATGCGCACCTGCTAATGTGGCAATGGAGGTTTCGCTCATACAGCCAATCAATACTTTCATGCCCAGTTTGCGTGCTTTTAAAATAGTCTGATGCCCCTCATACATGCCCGTGCTTTTCATTAGCTTGATGTTGATGCCATGATAAGCACCTTTCAATGAATCTAAATCAGAAAGGCGTTGCATGGCTTCGTCGGCCAAAATTGGAATGGGGCTTCGTTCCGTTAACCAAGCATTTCCTTCCAAATTATTTTTATCCATCGGTTGCTCAATTAAAACCACACCTTTGTCGTGTAGCCAGTAAATCAAATCGATGGCTTTTTTTCGTTCATTCCAACCTTGGTTGGCATCCACGTATAGCGGAACATTGGTTACGCTGCGGATTGTCTCGATGATTTCTCTGTCATTATCTCTGCCTAGCTTAACTTTTACCACTTTAAAGTCTTTGGCGTCTTCCAGCTTTTTCTTTAAAACCTCTGGGGTGTCTATGCCTACAGTGAAAGAAGTTACAGGCATTTTAGCAGGATCGGCGCCAAATATTTCGTAGCATGGCTTGTTCAATAGCTGACCATTTAAATCGTGCAGGGCAATGTCGATAGCTGCTTTGATTGCAGGATGTCCTGGGGCTAAACTGTCTAGATATTCATTGATGCTGGGGAAATCAAGCGGGAATTTAAATTGGTTCCAGTCTACTTTTTTCAAAAAGGCATTTGCGGTTTCATAGCTTTCGCCCATGTAAGGAACCATACTTGCCTCACCATACCCTACTTTTCCTTCGTGTTCTACTTTTAATAAGAATAATGGGGTACTGGTTCTGGTAAATTTGGCAATAGAAAACGGGTGTTTTAACTCTAATTCAAATTCCTTGCAACTAATTTTCATCTTTAATCGTCTAAATCATTAAAAGGTTTACAGCCTTGCAGTATATTTGTTAACGCTAATATAATGGCCATGAATTCTATTTCAAGATTACGTTATTTTCTTTACTTATCCATATTAATTGTTGGATGTACTACTGGAAAAAATGCCTTGCAAAAAGGTGACTACGACGCCGCAGTTTCTAAAGCGGTTGACCGATTAAGAAGCTCGCCACAAAATAAAGAAGCCATGCAGGTTTTGCCGGAAGCGTTTGATTTGGCCATTAAAACCCATTTAAGGAAAATTGACGAGGCTAAAGTTTCAGCTGATGCCCTGAAATGGGAAAATATCATGTATCGCTACCAAAAAATTAACCAGTTGAGCGATGAGGTAAATGCTTGTCCAAGCTGTTTGAATTTGGTGCCTAATCCACCGAAATATGTCAAAGAATTTGAAGACTCGAGATACAGGGCTGCAGAGGCACGTTATTTATTGGGTGAACGCTCGTTGAGGGAAAATAATCGCCAAAGCGCAAAGGTGGCTTATCAGCATTTTGTGAAAGCGCAAAGCTTATATCCATCCTTAAAAGGAGTGAAGGAAAAAATTGACGATGCTTATTGGGCAGCAGTGCTAAAAGTAGTAGTTCAGCCAGCAATCATTAATAGCAATACTTATAGATTAAGTAATCAATACTTTCAGGAACAAATAGCCAATTATCTGGCTACCTATAAAGGGAATACCTTTGTAAGGTTTTATTCTGAAGAAGAAGCCGCAACGCAAAAGATAAGGCCTGACCAATTGGTGGAACTACATTTTGATGATTTCATTGTTGGTCAAACTTATGTGAAAGAAAGGGTAGAAAAGTTACAAAGAGACAGTGTGGTTATTGGGGAGAATAGACGTGGCAAAATTTACGGAACCGTTAAGGCCACTTACAGCGTTTTTGAAAAGCAAGTTTCTTCTTCTGGTTTGTTGAACTTTGCCGTAGTAGATTTAAGTACCAATAAACTTTTGCGTAATCAGAAGATAGCCGGTACTTATGTTTGGAAAGATTATTGGGCTTCATTTAGAGGGGATGAACGCGCATTAGATAGGCAGCAATTAGCGCTTACTAGAAAAAGAGAAGTAATGCCTCCGCCTCCAGGTAATTTGTTTGTAGAGTTTACCAAGCCAATTTATGCGCAACTGGTAGATTATATTACTTCGTTTTATAGCAGGTACTAGAAAGAGACTTACGAAGTTTTTAAAACTTCGTAAGTCTGTAATTAAAAAGCGAAGCCCTCAACTTTACCATAAAAAAATAACAACTAAACAAAAGTTAAACTTCGTAAATCTATATTTTGAAAGAATAAGTGTTGAACGATGGAATAAAGCTAGCGATCAGTGTTTCTGCTAGTAGTCAGTTAACCAGTTAAACAATTTCAACAGTTAACCATCTTTTATCAATATGACAATAAAACAATTACTCCCTAGTCAATTATTGTTAATATTGCAGCGATGAACCATAGTCTTTATAATCCTTTTAAAACGTTCGATTTTAGAAACGACAAATGCTTTTTGAGCGGTAGTTCAACTTCGCCTTTGGCTGTTCGTGTATTACCCGATTGGCTGTTAAATATGGCCAACCTTACCGGAGAAGAGCAGATTAAACTGTTAGATGAAAGCATTAGGACTTATAAGAGTTTAGTGGTTCCTGCCAGTGCCGAAATTTATACGGAAAGTATCTTGCCTTTGGAGCAAAGGATAGAAACGGCTTTTGAACAAGGATACAAAGGAGTTTCGGCTTTGCCAGAAATAGACCTGTTTCATTGGGTAGGCAAATTGATGTACAGTTTTTTGTATATCGAGATGCAAGGAGCAATACGCTTAAAGCAGTTGAGTGGCGACGGCATGAACATGTCGCAAGGCTTGATGCACAAGTTTGGTAACCTGCATTTAATGTTGCAAGGTATTTTCAGGGAGGTAGAATTTGAAGAGTTTAAGCCCTGGTCAATTGTAGTGGTTCCTTTAGAAAACACGGAGACCGCATTTAGCTTTCGAGATGAAATCAACACCCTCATCTTCTCCCTAAAGTTTAAAGATTTTGGAATTGTGGCCTGTTTACAGGATAATGGGACCAATAAAAGATACCATCAGCAACTGCTAGATTTTATTAAGGATAAACCATTAACCGACCAGCAATTTGAAGAGTTGGCAGCACGCTTCTTTTATTCGGCATATTTGTTTAACCGTTTGCCAGAATACAATGTAATTGAAGCAAATGGTGTCGCTTATATCGACCCAATGCCTTTACGTGGAATACAAAACAAGCCTATTTTTGATGAGTGGCAGCATAAAACCTATGCACAGGTCCTCGAAAATTTCTGGAAACCTTACGGCTTTACTTTGTTCGAAATCATTAAAGACCCGAGAGCACCATTAAGCTTTTTTGAACAACCTTTATTGCCAGATGCTGGATAGTTGATTTAAAAAGTGTGAAATTACCCCTGGAACAAGAATTACGGTTAAAATCAATCCTGTTAGTGCGCCAAAAAAGTGTGCGTCATGATTAATGTGGTCTCTAGCATTTTTAGACATGTACATACAATAAGCTAGGTAAAGTACCCCAAATAAAATAGCTGGCATAGGAATGAACATCACCAAAATAAGATTTAGCGGGTCAAACAGAATGTAGCTGAAAAGCACGGCACTAATGGCCCCAGAAGCTCCTAAGCTGCTATATCTATAATCGTTTTTATGTTTAATGGCCGTTGGAATATCGCTTACTACCAAGGAAACGAAATAGAGTACGGCAAATTGCCAATGACCTATCATGGTTTCTAATCTAAAAGCAAAGAAAAAGAAGGTGAACATGTTGAAAAACAAGTGCATCCAATCAGCATGAATAAGTCCGCTAGTGATGAATGTATATAGTTTTCCGCCTTTAGCCAAGCTATACGGATGTAGCATAAACTTGCCAAATAGCTGCGTGTTGTTAAAAGCGTAAATGCTGGTTACAATGGTGAAAATAAAAATGATGGAAGCCACAGGAGCCGTATTCCAGTATTCTAATGCCATATTGATTTTGGTTGTTACTCTAAAAATCACGTCATTGCTCAGTACCTCGCAATGACGAAAATCTTATTGTTTTATTTCTAATTCAATTTCCTTTACTAACCTTCCAATAGGATAGCGCATAAAAGTTGGCTCAAAATAGTCAGAATTTTTGTAAATGAACTCTAATTGTGCATAAGCACTTTTAGCTAGTTCCGTATTTTTAGCTTTTTCTTCTTCTAGTTTTTGCTTTAAGGAAGGGTTTTTCTTTAATAATTGTGCAGCAGTATCTTCAAAAATGTAAGATGAAAAATGTTCTTTCTGCCCTAAAATAGAATCAAAGAAATTCCAATTAAAGAAAGAGTCGGGCGCTTGAGGTTCCAAGGTTTCTACAATGTATCGGTTGGTTTTTTGGTTCACATAAACCACATAATCTCCTGCATAATATTGTATGCTTTGTTGCTTTGGTTCAACTTTTACGGCCGAGTGTAAGTAGTGTCCTTCAAAAGGTTTTTGAGCTGTTTTAAAGTCTGTGATGTAGTACATTTCGAGTTCCAGCTTTGTATCTTTTTGAAGCTGGACAACCTTAACATTATTCAGTTTAAGCAATTCAATCACTTGGCTCCAGGCCTTTGGAATAAGGTAGGCAATAGGTTTTTCAACCATTAAAGCGGGTTCAAAATTATTCCATTGTTTAATGGTTTTGGTATAAGGTTCGTTCCTGTCGTAATACAACCTTTCCAATCCGCTTACCTCACTCGATTTGTATTTTGCCGCATAGCCCTTAAATTCTATCTCATCAAATTGATCTCTGTTTAATTTCCAATCTAAAGTGAATGCTGTTTTTGAAGCCGTTTCTTCATCAGCTTTTTTCTTGTTTTCGCCAATTTTTTTGGCGTCACGTTCAACCAGGGTAATATAGGTTTCCAGTAGTTTGTAGGTCGATTCTACCCGTTTGTCATAAGGTTTCAACATATGGGTTTCGGGCATAAAGCCAATAGTATTGTGCAGTGCTACATAACCAGTACTGTATCGTGGACTTTCCATGAAACCAGAAATGCCATTATCGGGAGTTTCTTTAACGGAATTTACATAGGGAACCAACTCAAAACCTTTTCCCTTCATCTCTTGGTACAAATAAGGTAGCATCGTTTGTGTGAGATAGCTTGACAACGTAGGATTAAGCTTGTCCTTTTGTGTAGGAATCAAAGTCATAGTATATTGATAATCCGCACCATTACTGGTATGGGTATCCACAAAGATTTCGGGTTGCCAAGTGTTGAAAATCTGTTGGAAGGCTGCCGAATTTTTGGAGTCAGTTTTGATAAAATCGCGGTTGAGGTCATAGTTTCTGCTGTTTCCTCTAAAACCGTAAGCTAATGGGCCGTTTTGGTTGGCTCTTGAGGTGCTAGTCCTGTTAAAACTGCCATCAATATTGTAAACTGGAATAATACAAATAACCACATCTTTAGGGAGTAGCTTCTTGTTGAGCAAATCTCTTGCTAGCATCATACAAGCATCTATACCTTCTGGTTCACCTGGATGAATCCCGTTGTTAATGAGCAATACACGTTTGTCTGCTTGTTTTATTTTGGTTAGATCAAAAATGCCATCTCTGTTAAGTACCAGCAAGTGCAAAGGTTTACCAAAATCGGTTTGACCGTAAGTCATCAGCTTCGCTTGTTTGCCAAATGCCGTTACAAGTTTTTGATAATAAGCAATGGTTTCGTGATAAGTAGCAGTAGCTTTTTTTTGACTGGCCTCGTAAGGAGTTAATTGTGCAAAAGCAGTCATGGTTGTACAGATAAGTAACAAAAGAAAATATACCCTCATTATATATAAATGATTTAAGTATAAAAATAGCTTTTGTTTCTTTAAGAAGAAGACTGTATCCAAAATTTTGGATAACCTGTAAATCAAATAAGCTAGCGGATAGTTTTTCGAGTAAGGCCTTTAGCTCCGAAAGTATATTTTACACCTATAGAAAGGAAATTATACATGTCTGGACTAAGATTTTTGAAGCCTTTTGCTCTAGGGTCGTTATAGCCGTCAAAATTATCCGCAAACACAAAATTTGTTTGGTAATTGATGTTGAAAATGTATCTAATATCACCCCAGCCATCAGGAAAATAAAAATCTATACCCACGTTAATAGGAACCATTACACTGGAGCCTTTGTCTTCTCCAGGAAAAGGATATATACTACCATCATCCTCTGTTTTGTACCTTACAATAGAGTTCATGTTGCTTTGAACAAAGCCCAAACCTGTGCCGAGGTAAAAACCTTTGGTGTAATTAAGGAAGTCGCTGTAATAAAAGTCGGTGAATTCACCAGCTCTAAATTTGAAGTTTAAGGCTGCAGACTTAAACGCATTAGTGAATTCTCTTTTGTGAGGATCGCTAACTCTGTTGCCACCTTTGGCCAAGCCCATCTGTAATTCTAAGCCGCCAGTAATAAAAGGAGTAAAGTGGTAGTCAAGAGCGCCATAAACACCATATCCGAAGCTTCCTTTTTTAACATCGGTAAAAGTATACGTTCCGCCGCCGCCTATTCCCCCGCTTAATCTATAAAAATTTGATTGACCAAATGCTGTAACCGTAAAAAATATCAGTGATAAAGCTAAGTAACGTTTTTTCAAGTTGTTATAAATTAAGTGCTTACTTTGCAAAAGTATAATCTTTATTCAAAATAATAAATAATATCTTTGAATTTATGCAAGATATGAAAATAAATGCTGTTTCTATAACCGAAAGGTTCATGAAATATGTGAAAATAGACACACAATCTGACGCTTCTTCATCAACTACTCCTTCTACAGCTAAACAAAAAAATCTAGGCAAGATTTTAGCACAAGAATTGCTAGAATTAGGCTTAAGTGATGCCCATCTGGACGAGCATGGATATGTTTACGCAACCATCCCGTCTAACACAGACAAAAAGGTGCCCGTAATTTGCTTTTGCTCGCATATGGATACTTCTCCAGATAGTAGTGGAGAGAATGTAAAACCGATTGTTCATAAAAATTATCAAGGTGAGGATTTGGTATTGCCAGATGATCACAATGTTGTATTGAGGTTTTCGGAACATAAGGATTTAAAGAACCAAATTGGCCATGATATCATTACTGCGAGTGGAACTACTTTGTTGGGAGCCGATAATAAAGCTGGTGTTGCTGAAATCATGGAGGCTGCTACTTATCTGACGCAGAATCCTCAAATCAAACATGGCACCATAAAAATACTTTTTACCCCTGATGAAGAGATTGGTCGTGGAGTAGATAAAGTGAATTTAGAAAAGCTAGGTGCTGAGTTTGCTTATACCATAGATGGGGAAACTTTAGGTTCTATCGAGGATGAAACTTTTTCTGCTGACGGTGCAAAGTTGATTATTAACGGTGTGAGTGCACATCCAGGCTTTGCAAAGGGAAAAATGGAAAGTGCAATCAAAATTTTAGCCGATGTCATTAGTGCATTACCGAAAGATAAATTGAGTGCAGAAAGTACTTCGCAGAAAGAGGGTTTTATTCACCCAGTTGGAATTAGCGGAACTGCAGAGCAGGCGGAAGCTAGTTTTATTCTTCGCGATTTTGACAATAATTTATTGAAAGCTCACGGTGAAACCTTGGAAGGTATCGTAAAAGAGGTGATGAAAGCTTATCCGAAATCGAGCTATACGTTGAACATTAAGGAGCAGTATCGCAACATGAAAGAGGTGTTAGATAAATACCCTCAAATTATGGCTAATGGTATTGAAGCTCTAAAAAGAGCGGGGCTTAATCCAATTACACGTAGCATTAGAGGCGGTACCGATGGTTCTCGTTTGTCATTTATGGGGTTGCCTTGTCCAAATATATTTACAGGTGGACACGCTTTCCATGGCAAACAGGAATGGGTTGCGGTACAAGATATGGTAAAGTCGATAGAGACTATTGTTCACTTGGTACAAGTTTGGGAAGAGAGAGCATAACCCTAAATCCCCTAAAGGGGACTTTACCAATTGAATCATAGATTCCCCCTTTAGGGGCTAGGGGTTAATTGCGCCAAATACTGGTCCTGCTCATCCACATAAACAATTTTACAATTCCAGCCATGCTGTTTGCTTAAGCGCTGCAGCGTGGTTGGATCAATATATAACCAATTAAACCAACTGCCTTTCTGCTTTTTGTACTCATAACAATAGCTGATTTCTCCAAAATACTGATTGGAGGGCATTGGTAAGTCATCATATAAGTAGGAAATATCCGAACTGTCGAACAACAACTGTCCCTTGGGATTGAGTAGATTTTTAGCACTTTCTAGTAAGTTTTCAAAGCCTGGCAATGTTCCGGTTAAGCCAATGCCATTCATCATGAACAGTAAGGTGTCGTATTTTTCAGTAGTCTTGAAGAAGTCTTGAGTTAAGGGTTTTTTAACACCACGTTCTTGCATGATTTGAACGGCTATTTCAGAAATGTCAATAGCGGTCACATCCACTCCTTTTTTTTCTAGTAGTAGCGCATGACTGCCCACACCAGCACCCACATCAAGCACTTTGCCTTTACAAAGCGCTAGTGCTCTCAGCTCAATTTCTGGCATGTCATTTTCACCTCTAAAAAATACCTCAATAGGCATTTCTTCAGGCTCATCATAAGAGTTATGAAGCCATAAAATCTCAGCTTTGCCAGTCTGGTGAAAATCTAAAAGGGCGTTTCCGTAAATATCCATTTTCAAAGATACGGAAATGCCCTATACAAAAACTTTGTGTCCCGCAATGACGAGAAATTTACGCTTTTAATCTTTCAGCTTGTGTTTTTACTGCGTCAGCAACACCGGCCAATTTATCTTTTGATTTATCAAAAAGGTCGCAAAACCAATCGTTTATTTTGCTTTTCATGTCGCTATTTTTATCAGACGATAATACTATCGCAACTACGGCTCCTAAAGCTACTCCCGCTAAAACGCCGCTCAATATCTTTGTTTGCTTTGTCATAATTTAAAATCTTTTAATTAAAACGATGAGGGGCTGGGATTGTTTTAGGGTTTTTGTTAAATCTTAGGGTGAAGACTTACGAAGTTTTCGAAACATCGTAGTCTGTGGGTAAATTATGCAGAGATTTCTCGTTGCACTAGAAATGACAAGGAGGGGAAAAAGTTAGCAGTGCTCTTGGATAGTTCCCCATTGCCAGCTTAATTGGCAGTCGTAATGCGATAGGTGGTTAATAATTGGTCTTTATTTTTTGCAACGACGAAAAAAGATGCCGTCATCTCAAAGGAGAATTGCAAATCAACGAAGTTAAAATAAGCTATTAGTTAATTAATGATATTAAGTTAGATTTAAAATCGTTATGCATGAAGCTAGATTTCTCACGTGCATTCGAAATGACGATATATCATCGGCGCTGCTTAAGCAATAAAAATCCCCAAGCCTAATGAAAGATTTGGGGACTTAATTTATAATGCAAATTGAACTTATACTTCTTCTTCGCTGATAAATTTAGCGCTTAGGTAATCTCTGTTCATACGAGCGATGTTCTCTAAAGAAATACCTTTTGGACATTCAGCCTCGCAAGCACCAGTGTTGGTACAGTTACCAAAACCTTCTTCGTCCATTTGAGCTACCATGCTTTGTACCCTGCGGTAACGCTCAGGCTGCCCTTGTGGTAATAAAGCCAATTGTGATATTTTAGCTGAAACGAAAAGCATTGCCGAAGCATTTTTACAAGTAGCTACACAAGCTCCACAACCAATACAAGCTGCAGCTTCGAAAGCAGCATCAGCTTTAGATTTAGGGATTGGCAAGTTGTTCGCATCTTGTGCATTACCAGTGTTTACGGATACGAAACCTCCTGCAGCAATTACGCGGTCAAAGGCAGAACGGTCTACCGCTAAGTCCTTAATTACAGGGAATGCTTTTGCTCTCCAAGGCTCAACTACAATCGTATCACCATCTTTGAACGAACGCATGTGCAACTGACAAGTAGTTACTAAATCTTTTGGTCCGTGTGGTTGTCCATTGATGAACATCGAACACATTCCGCAGATACCTTCTCTACAGTCGTGGTCAAATACTACTGGCTCTTCGCCTTTGGTAATTAATTGTTCATTTAAAACGTCAAACATCTCTAAGAAAGACATGTCTGGAGAAATATCAGAAAGCTTGTAATCAACTAGTTTACCTGCTGATTTGCTATTTTTTTGACGCCAAACTTGTAGCGTTAAATTCATGTTTCCTGTACTCATTTTTTTAAGTATTCAGTATCGAGTAACAAGTATCAGGTATCAAGATTTTGCTTCAAGTCTTGATACTTGATACTCACTTCTTGCTACTATTTGTAATTCCTTTGTGCAACCTTAATGTTTTCGTAGTTCAACTCTTCTTTATGTAGTTCGAATTGACTTTCGCCTTTGTATTCCCAAGCCGCTACGTATGCAAAGTTTTCGTCATCGCGTTTTGCTTCGCCTTCTTCTGTTTGGTGTTCTTCTCTAAAGTGACCTCCACAGCTTTCTTCTCGGTTAAGGGCATCTTTACACATCAATTCACCTAACTCGATAAAATCTGCTACACGGTGTGCTTTTTCTAATTCAGGGTTAAACTCATCGGCAGAACCTGGAACTTTTACATCAGCCCAAAACTCTTTGCGCAAATCTTGGATTTCTTGAATCGCTTGGGTTAAACCTTCTTTGTTACGAGCCATACCACATTTCTCCCACATAATGTGGCCTAATCTTTTGTGGAAATGGTCTACAGATTTAGTTCCGTTAATGCTTAAGAACTTATCGATGGTTGCTTTTACTTCATTTTCAGCCTCCACAAATGCAGGGTGGTCTGTAGGAATTGGTTTAGTTGCAATCTCCTTCGATAAGTAAGAACCAATCGTGTAAGGCAATACGAAATAACCGTCAGCCAAACCTTGCATCAATGCCGAAGCACCTAAACGGTTAGCACCGTGATCAGAGAAGTTAGCTTCACCTGTACAGTATAAACCAGGAATAGTGGTCATCAAATCATAGTCAACCCAAACACCGCCCATGGTATAGTGTACCGCAGGGTAAATACGCATTGGAGTTTCGTATGGATTTTCACCAGTAATTTGTGCATACATGTCGAATAAGTTACCGTACTTTTCTTTAATTACGGCAGTACCTAAGCGCATGCAAGTTTCTTTATCAGGATTATGGTTACCAGCTTTCGAAGCTTCGATACGACCATAACGCTCTGTATTTGCTTTAAAATCTAAATAAACTGCTAGTTTAGAAGAACCTACACCGTAACCTGCATCGCAACGCTCTTTAGCGGCACGAGATGCTACGTCACGAGGTACCAAGTTACCAAAAGCAGGGTAACGACGCTCTAAATAGTAATCTCTTTCGTCTTCCGGAATATCCGAAGCTTTACGAGTATCATCTTTCTTTTTAGGAACCCAAATACGTCCATCGTTACGCAACGACTCCGACATCAAGGTTAATTTCGATTGGTGATCTCCAGAAACTGGGATACAAGTAGGGTGAATTTGAGTGTAACAAGGGTTAGCAAAGAAAGCTCCTTTTTTGTGTACTTTCCAAGCTGCCGTAACATTACTTCCCATCGCATTGGTTGATAAGTAGAATACGTTTCCGTAACCACCTGTACCTAAAACCACCGCATGACCGAAGTGACGCTCTAATTCGCCAGTAATTAAGTTACGAGCAATAATACCACGAGCTTTACCATCTATCACTACTACATCAAGCATTTCGTGACGGGTGTACATTTGCACTTTACCCATCCCTACCTGACGCTCTAAAGCGCTATAAGCACCTAATAATAACTGTTGACCAGTTTGGCCAGCAGCATAAAAAGTACGTTGTACTTGAGTACCACCAAAAGAACGGTTATCTAACAAACCGCCATATTCACGAGCCAAAGGAACACCCTGAGCCACACATTGGTCAATGATATTAGCACTAACCTCTGCTAAACGGTGAACGTTAGCCTCACGTGCTCTGTAGTCACCACCTTTAATGGTGTCGTAAAATAAACGGTAAGTGCTATCACCATCGTTTTGATAGTTTTTTGCAGCATTGATACCACCTTGAGCCGCAATAGAGTGCGCTCTACGAGGAGAATCTTGGAAGCAAAAACATTTTACTTTGTAGCCCATCTCTGCTAAGGTAGCCGCAGCAGATGCACCTGCTAAACCAGAACCTACTACAATTACTTCAAGACTTCTTTTGTTCGCAGGGTTAACCAACGGCACAGAAGATTTATATTTAGTCCACTTTTGGGTCAATTCGCCCGCAGGGATATTTGAATTTAATTTCGACATTTACTTAATCCTATTTAATTAAACGTTTCGGTTTAGCCAATCCAACCTAAATAGATAGATATTGGCATTAATGCAAAAATGATTGGTACAATAATGGAGAACCAAATACCTACAGTTTTTACTACAGGAGTCCATTTTTTGTGGTTCCAACCCATCGTTTGAAAGGCCGATTGAAACCCGTGCAATAAGTGATAGCCTAATGAAATAACACCCAATACATAAACAACCACTACCCAAAGCTCTTGGAAAATCATCACAATGTTTTGGAAAGTATTGTGCTCTTGGTGTGTGTAAACAGCCACTTTAGTAGGCCACCAAAAATGATAAAGGTGCAATACCAAAAACATTAAAATTAAGGTGCCCAATAAACCCATGCTACGAGAATACCATTTGCTGTTGGCCGATGCCTTGTTGTAGGCATATTTTTCAGGTCTTGCCGCGTTGTTTTGCGAGGTTAAAATAATGGCCTGTACAATGTGAAGGATAATTCCTACGAACAATCCAACCTCCATAATACGGATCACAATGTTGTGCCCCATGAAATCGGCGGCTACATTGAAAGTTTCTCCACTGTCATTTAAAAAAATTAGCGCATTTATAGATACGTGAACAATAAGGAACGAAATCAAGAACAGACCCGTTAGCCCCATTACAAACTTTTTACCTATAGACGACGTAAAAGCTTTACTTAAACTACTCATTAGATTGTTTATTTATAATTACTAGTGTGCAAATCTATCTAAAATATGAAAACTTATGAGGAATAAAACTTACAAAAAAACGACAAATCGGCAATTTAGAAACGTTCTAAGTAAAATGCTGTTTTGGCAACGTTTGCACTTGTCGTTTAAGGAGTTAAAATTTTAAAATGTATGATGTTTAATTATTTCACTTCTGTAGGCTGCTATCGTAGAGATTCTTCCTTGGCGTTTAAGACGACAAGGTGCGATGAAAGGATATCTGTCTCCATCAGGTTTAATTAACCAAAAACAGTGCAATGAAATTTAGTATCCTTTGCAAAGCATTTCTTTTCTTTGCGCTAAAATTTAGCAGCAAATAGATATGTTTTGTAATCTTGCTATTTAAAATTATCCTTAAATAGTTCTTCTATCTGTAATATGGCTTGCCGGCCCTTTTTGCCAGGGCATATTTTGTTGTAGAAATCAGGTGCATAAAAGGAAAGGTGTTTGATTTCTTTTTTACTGATTAGAAATAAGCTTATTCCGCCGCCATCGTAAATCTGATTTATTTCACCTTTTTCATTGGGCGGGCATTCCCAGCCCTCAACGCTATCATCATTAATGGTCCAGGGACTTAAGCGTTGTAATCTCCCCCAAAAAGCCTTAATGGTTGTGTTGTCGGTATATAAAGCATTAAAATATTTGTTGATACCGACACTATATATCTCTTTATACTCCGCTTTTAGATCTATAGGATTGATTTTTGAAAGCGTGTCACGTACAGATTTTGGCATTCTTGCCCGCCTGTCGTCAAATTTATATCTGTAACGGGTAATGGTGTCGGTCTTTTTGCTGATGATCCAATATTCTGGCAAAGTCATCCAATTGCTTTCGTACTTGAAAATCAAAGTGCTGTCGGCATTTTTTTGTAAAAAAAGATGTAAGGGTTTGATCTCATTTTTTTGTCCCATGCAATTGGAATAACCCAGTACAAAAACAAATAAAGAAACTAGAAATATGTTGGTGTCTAAAAACCTCTTCATTAGCGTAAAAATACCCTTTTTAGATTAATAAATAAGGTTTTGTATCAAGAAACCTAGCGTTGGTTTGCTTTTCCCTCTATTTAACGATACTTTTATCCTATTATATTATTAGATATCAATTGGATTTTAAAGAATTTGGATTTAACGCTGAGCTTTTAGAAGGCTTATTGGCAATGGGCTTTAAAAATGCTACGCCCATACAGCAACAGGCTATTCCCATCATTAGTGAAAACAAGGATTTAATTGCTTGCGCTCAAACAGGTACGGGTAAAACTGGTGCCTTTTTGCTGCCTATCATGAATATGCTCACGGGTAAACATGAGCGACATAACAATGTGTTAGTTTTAACGCCAACGCGTGAACTGGCACAACAAATAGACCTACAGGTAGAAGCACTTTCCTATTTCACCAATATTAGTTCGCTAACCGTTTTTGGTGGCGGCGATGGGGTTGCTTACGAGCAGCAAAAACGTTCTATGCGTGAAGGGGTGGATATCATTATTGCAACACCAGGAAGATTAATTTCTCATTTGGCATCGGGCACATTAAAAATGGATAAGTTGGAACATTTGGTCTTGGATGAAGCAGATCGTATGTTAGACATGGGCTTCTACGATGATATTATGAAAATCGTAGGTTATCTGCCAAAAAACCGTCAAACGGTAATGTTTTCGGCAACCATGCCGCCTAAAATTCGCAAGTTGGCAAGTAGTTTACTAAACGAACCTGAGCAAATTAGTATTTCAATTTCTAAGCCAGCGGAAGGTATTAACCAGCAAGTTTATCTGATACATGACGACCAAAAAGTTCCTTTGTTAACGGAGATGCTGAAATCAGCTACTTACAACCGTATCATCGTCTTCGCTGGAAGAAAAGAAAAGGTGAAGGAACTTGGGAAAGTATTTAAAAAATTAGGATTAAAAGCAGCCGCTTTTCATAGTGATTTAGAGCAAAAAGAACGTGAAGCCATTATGCTGGATTTTAAGAACAGCAAGCTAAATGTGCTCATTGGTACCGATGTGTTGAGTAGAGGAATTGACGTGACAGGCATTGATTTGGTCATCAACTATGATGCTCCGCAAGACCCTGAAGATTATATTCACCGTATTGGACGTACAGCTCGTGCAGCAACCACGGGAACGGCCATTACATTGGTTAATCCTAAAGATAAGCGACGTTTAGCCAATATTGAAAAGCTAATTGAACGCCCTATTGAGCGTATCCCTCTTCCTGAGCATTTAGGAGAAGCACCTAAGGAACAACCTGAAGGAGAGAAGAAGCCATATAAAAAGAAGAAGAAAAAGTTTTTTAAGAAAAAGCCCAAGGAGGGTCAGCCACAGAGCGCTCCAACAAAGGCTGAATAAGAGGGATGGGCCTGCAAAGTTGTGTCAAACGCTTTAAGATTGCTTCGCAAAGCTCGCAATGACGTTCCTAGTTTCCGTCTTTGCGAGGAGGAACGACGAAGCAATCTCTGAATTGCTTTGAACGGTAGCCCTTGTTGTTAACTTTGGAGAAACACGCTTAAATTATAAGAGATTGATATTGTAACGCAAACGCATAAAATATTTTTGGGTGTAACGTTTCAGTAAATTTGATACCTATTCAAAAATAATCTGTGCATCTGTGGCCAAAAAAAACATTATGCAAAACCTAATACCATTAGCCGAGAGATTAAGACCAAAGAACCTTGATGAATATGTAGGGCAGAAGCATTTGGTGGGCGAAGGTGCGGTATTGCGCAAGGCCATTGAAAGCGGTCGCATTCCATCTATGATTTTTTGGGGTCCACCAGGAGTAGGAAAAACCACTTTGGCGACCATCATTTCACAGAATTTAGACCGCCCATTTTTTGCGTTAAGCGCCATTAATTCAGGCGTAAAAGATGTTAGGGAGGTAATAGATAAAGCTGCCGCAATGAAAGGTGGTTTTATGGGCATGCCTGTATTATTTATCGATGAGATTCATCGATTCAGTAAATCGCAGCAAGATAGTTTATTGGGCGCAGTAGAACGCGGATTGGTTACCTTAATTGGGGCAACTACCGAAAATCCAAGTTTCGAAGTCATTTCCGCTTTACTTTCCAGATGTCAGGTTTATATCCTCCAGAATTTAACAGAAGAAGAGCTGGTTGGATTACTAAATACCGCCATTACCAAAGACGAAGTTCTATCTAAAAAGAAGATAAAGATTAAGGAGCACGAAGCGTTGATCCGTTTGAGTGGTGGCGATGCAAGAAAATTGCTTAATGTACTGGAGATTGCGATTAACGGCATTGGTGGCGACCGAATAGAATTAACCAATGAAAATGTGCTGGCTCATGCGCAACAAAACCTAGCGTTGTATGACAAGGCAGGCGAGCAACATTACGATATTATTTCAGCCTTTATCAAATCAATTAGAGGTAGTGACCCAAATGCTGCGGTATATTGGTTAGCTCGAATGATAGAAGGCGGTGAAGATCCATTGTTCATAGCGCGTAGGTTGCTTATTTTAGCGTCTGAAGATATTGGCAATTCCAACCCTAATGCATTACTTTTAGCTAACAACTGTTTTCAGGCGGTAAATGTGATTGGTTTTCCGGAAGCTCGAATTATCCTTTCGCAATGTGTAACCTATTTGGCGTCCTCGGTAAAAAGTAATGCGTCGTATATGGCCATTAACCTAGCGCAAGACTTGGTTAGGCAAACTGGAGATTTACCCGTGCCTTTGCACTTACGTAATGCTCCTACCAAGCTGATGAAAAATATTGGCTATGGTGCTGATTATAAATATTCGCATGCTTACGATGGGAATTTTGAAGAGCAGGAATACTTGCCAGAAAAATTAAGCGGCACCAAACTATACGACCCAGGTAAAAATCCTGCTGAAGAAAAATTAAGAGAAAAACTAAGACAAAACTGGAAGAATAAATACAATTATTAATATGCTGAGTACTTTTTTATCACATCAATGGAAATCCTTTTGGCGTAGCCGAAATAAAGCAGGAAGTATTGCCGCTCAAATCGTGTTGGGCTTCTTTATGCTCTATTTTTTGGCAGTAGCTATTGGGGTAGGTTTTTGGATGACGGCAATTATCGAAAAGGTGATGCCCAATGTTAATCCGGTAATTGTGTTTAACGGATTGATTTTATATTATTTTTTGTTGGATCTGGCCTTCAGGATACAGATGCAAGAACTCCCTACGCTAAGTATTGTCCCTTATCTTCATTTGAATATCTCGAGGCAAACCATTGTTAACTTTTTGAACCTTAAGTCCATCTTCTCCTTTTTTAATATCCTGCCCTTATTTATTTTCTTGCCTTTTATATTTATCAATATCAGTGCGGCAAATGGAGTAGTTGGGATGGTGGCTTACTTGGCTTCTATACTTGGGCTAATTTTATTCAATAACTTTTTGGTGCTTTATATTAAACGCAAAGCGATTAACAATGTCGCCGTTTTTGCAGTGGGTGTACTCGTCATTTTAGGATTGGCAGCCTCCGACTATTATGGTTTTATTTCTATTCGAGATTTCTCTAATCTGGTTTTCCAAACAGTTGCTAAATATCCTTTTTTGGCATTGGTTTTCCCGGTGATGGCTTTTGTTGTTTTCTATATCAATGCTAAATTTTTAAAAGCCAATTTATACACCGAAGAGTTAAGTTCGAAGAATGAGAAAAAGGTGAGTACCGATTATCCTTTCCTAAATCAATTTGGTAAGGTAGGGGAATTGGCGGCATTAGAATTGAAATTGATTTTGAGACATAAGCGTTCAAGGAGTTCAGTGATTATGGGCTTTATGTTCTTGTGTTATGGTTTCTTTTTTTACCGTATGCCTTTAATAGATGGCGATGAATTTGGTAAAATGCTATTTGCTGCAGTATTTATGACAGGGATTACCATTTCGATATATGGACAATTCATGTTTGCTTGGCAAAGTTCGCACTTCGATGGTTTATTGACCAGCAAAATCAGTCACAGAGATTTTATCAAAGCCAAGTTTCTACTCTTTACCATGAGCAGTACTATTATTACGCTGCTTTCAAGTTTTTATGGTTTTATGAGCTATAAACTGCTGTTATTGCATTTAGCAGCATACTTATATAATATTGGTGTGGGGACCGTTGTAGTGCTTTATGCTGCCAATTATAATTATAAGCGATTGGACATTACCCGCAGTGCAAGTTTCAACTGGCAGGGTGTTGGCGCTACACAATGGTTGCTAGGCTTACCGCTACTTTTGCTTCCGGTAATTATTTATTTGCCATTTGGCATTCTGAACTTACCTTATTGGGGTTTGGCAACACTCGCTTTTTTAGGCCTGTTGGGTTTGCTAATGCGTAATTTTTGGGTAGGTGTAATTGTAAAGAAATTTGAAGAACAACGTTATAAAATAGCCGAAGGCTTTAGAGAATAAGACTATGATTGAAGTTAAGAATTTAGTAAAAAGCTACGGTGGACGTACCGTGGTAAATATTCAAAGTTTAAACATTAAGGCAGGAGAAACCATTGGTCTGGTGGGAAACAATGGTGCTGGTAAGACCACATTTTTCAGAATGCTTTTGGATTTGATACGACCAGACAGTGGTGAAATCCTATCCAAGGATATTAGTGTAGCCAAAAGTACCCAATGGAAAGATTATACCGCTTCTTATTTGGATGAAGGTTTTTTAATCGATTATCTTACGCCGGAAGAGTATTTTACTTTTATTGGAAGCTTACATGGCCTGAGTGTTGCCCACGTTGCCGATTATTTAAAGCAATACGAAGAGTTTTTCAATGGGGAAATATTGAACCGTGGAAAGTATATCCGCGATTTTTCAAAAGGTAATCAGAATAAGGTTGGTATTGCAGCCGCGTTAATGCAGAAACCTGAATTATTGATTTTGGATGAGCCTTTTGCCAATTTGGACCCAACGACCCAAATTAGGCTAAAAACCTTGATCAAGAACCTAAGCACTACACAACGTTTAACCACATTTATTTCTAGCCATGATTTAAATCACGTAACCGATGTATGTAATCGAATCATTTTATTAGAGAAGGGCCAAGTCATTAAAGATTTCCATACCGATGAGAATTCTTTGAAGGAATTGGAGGCCTATTTTGGGGAATAAAATAATCGTGTAACGAGTTTGTTGTATAAAATTGTAGTCAATAATTGAGTGAAAAAAAGATAAATTTATCTTTTCATTTATTTGTCAATCAAGCCTATTTGGCTAAAAAAAGCTAATATTTTATGCGCAGTGGCTAAATTGGCATTACCTTTGAATAGTGGAATACACAACATTAGGAATTAAACAACATAAGAAATGATGACTACAAAATTTAAGACAGCAACTGTCGCTATAGCTTTATCGGTAGGTGCAATGATTTTTCAAAGCTGCGATAGCCTAACCAATACGCAAAAAGGTGCAGGTATTGGCGCAGCAGCTGGTGGTGTAATAGGCGCTTTAATTGGAAAAAAAGCGGGTAACACTGCGGTGGGTGCGGTAATAGGTGCTGCTGTTGGTGGTACTGCTGGTGGTTTCATCGGAAAGAGAATGGACAAGCAGGCTGCAGAAATTCAACAATCAATTCCAGGTGCGGAAGTAATTCGTGAAGGTGAAGGAATTATTGTAAGATTTGATAGTGGTATCCTTTTCGATTTTAATAAAACTGAATTGAAAGAAGCTGCCAAAAAGAACATTCAAACTTTAGCTGCTTCATTGAACCAATATCCAGGAACTGACGTAAAGGTAATTGGTCATACGGATAATGTAGGTACTGCTGCGGTTAACCAAAGTGTATCTGAAAAAAGAGCTGCTGCGGTTAAAACTTACGCGGTTTCACAAGGTGTTCCAGCGTCACGTTTGGTAACAGAAGGTAAAGGTTTTAATGAGCCAATTGCCGACAATGCAACCGAAGATGGTCGTGCTGCTAACCGTAGGGTAGAAATTGTAATCGTTGCTAACGAGCAGTTGAAAAAAGAAGCTGCTGAAAAAGCAGGATAATAGGCTAAGCTTATATCATAAAAAAATCCCCCAGTGATTGCTCGCTGGGGGATTTTTTATTCGTAAATATCTGCAAAGTAATTGATTGCTAGAGATCTTAGAAGCATTTCCTGTTCTAATCCCACATAAGCAGGGATTTGTTTAACTAGTTTCCAATGAGGCCAACCATCTTGGTCAATCCCCTCCAATTCGTAAAAGCCCATTTCGCTTAGCAGGCGACAAGTAGCAATATGCATTAATTCTTCTTTCTGCCTTTTGCTAAATTTACCAGGGCCCTTTCCCAATTCCTGTACACCTATTAAAAACAGTACTACTTTTAAATCTGGGATTTCCGAATCAAAATCCTGCGCAATCCTTTCTTGCAGTTCTTTCCATTTGATATTGATTTCGGATGGTTTCATAACACAAATATAGTGTTAATGATTTTCACATCGAGAAAAGGACTTTATTTTACTTTGTACTGAACTTTACTATGTATTCAGCATCCTTTAACGGATAACCATCTTTTGATCTGAAACTTCTATTGGTAATAATGAATTCATAATCTTGTTGAGGTTTTAAATCAATATTTAGCACCAATGTTTTATCGTCATCTTCATGGCCTTTCACGGTAGTAATCGGAAAATTAATCTTGCCCTTTTCCGAAAAGCTAATAGAGTACCGCTTAGGAACCATTGGTTTAGAGAAAGTTATTCTTAATTCCTTTGTTGCTGCATCTACATTTTTATCGCCGTTGTTAAATGGGGATATACTTACTACGGTAGGTTGCATTTTTTGATAAGCATCTACAATACCTTTTTTATCTATTTTCTCTGAATAAAAGCCAGAGGTCTCTAAAAAAGATTCTACTGCTTGGTCATTCCCAAAATCTAGTTCGATGATTTCTTTGATGGCTTGCTTTTTGTTTTTGACTTTCTGATAATAAGCTTTACAGATTTCGTAACCCACATAATAACCTAAGTCTGCATCTTCTGCCCGTTGACTTCCGTTATATAGCCAATTTGTATAATCGTTAAAGAACATTTCTTTTTTGAAAAGTTCCTTAATGCTTGAAGCGTTGGCCTTTCCATAACTCAGATATTTAGTTTGGAGAGGTTGCTGTATAGCTAGCTCGGCGATGAAGTCACATGCTCCCTCTTTTATGGCATGGCTTAATAAACTAGAACCATCAGCTTTTTGTTGGGTATGGATGTATTCGTGAATGTTTAAGGAAACGATGTTGTTTAAAGATTGCTCCTTAAAAACATTCTTAAGCCAGTTGCTCGTAAATTCAGAAACATCGGTATTGGCATTTCCCGTAGCAATTTCAGCACCCACTAGTACCATATTGTCTTTCACTGTGCCGCCTGAACGTAGTCCACCAATGGTAAAATACATGTCGGCAGGTTTTAAATCGGGGTAAATCTCTTTTAGTTTTTTGATGGCCTTTTCAAGCTCAGCGGTTTTGTGCTTAATGCTTAGCGTGTTCGGTCTTATCGAATTCCAAAATTTCGGCAGTTTGTCAATTAGTTCTACCCAAAGGGTATCATTATATTGTCGAGCTGCCATAAAGGCCTTAAGTCCTTTACTACCTTTATTGATATATTGCTCATTGATGATGGCAATTTTTTGAGGTACGTCCTTTGCCTTTTGAATAGCATCATAAGCCGCCCAAAAATGATCAATGTCTGTCGTGTGTATGGATGATGATGTTTGGGCGTTTAGATTTTTGCCCAAAGCAACTAAAACTAAAGCAATTAAGAATCTTTTCTTCATATGGTAAATATGACAACATAAAAATACAGAAGTTGCATATTTGAGAAAAAATAATGGGAGAATTTTTAAGCCTGATTGCTATTCCTTTGATATCTGCACTAAATTTCTAGATTTGTAACTATGAGACCTAAAATCAATGTAGGCTTAATGGCTTACGGTATGTCGGGTAAAGTATTTCATGCCCCCTTTGTTCAGCAAAATGATGGATTTAATTTTTTAGCCGTTACCGAGCGGAGTAAAAAACAGGCTGTCCAAGATTATCCTAACATCATTAGTTACGATAGCATTGAGCAATTGATTGCCGATGATGACATTGACTTGGTTATCATTAATACCCCCAATTACACGCATTACGAGTATGCTAAAAAGTGCTTGTTGGCTGGCAAACATATTTTAGTTGAAAAGCCTTTCACTGCAACCGTTGCCCAAGCTAAAGAGCTTTTTGCCTTGGCTAAAGAAGTGGGAAAACACGCTTTGGTTTATCAGAACAGAAGATTTGATAGTGGTTTTAAAATCACTAAAGAGATCATTGAAAGTGGTAAGCTAGGGAAGTTGACGGAAGTATATTTCCGTTTTGATCGCTATAGGAGTGAAATAGGGCCAAAGCTATTCAAAGAAGATAGCAGCTATGAAGCCAGCGGATTACAATATGATTTGGGACCACACCTGATCGATCAAGCCATTGCCTTATTTGGTAAGCCTGAGAAATTTTACAAGGTGTTGGCCAACAATCGTGAAAATAGTAAAGTAGATGACTATTTCTTCATTCACCTCGCTTATCCCAACCAATTGAATGTGTACTTGACAGCTACTTTGTTGGCTGCCGATATTCCGCCAGCTTTTGTGGTAAATGGCGCTTTGGGGGCCTTTTCTAAAAACCATGGTGATGTGCAAGAGGCGCAGCTTTTGAAAGGAATGAAACCATCCGACGAAGGTTATGGTTTGGAGGTAGCTCATGATGCAGGTAGGCTTACTTTAGTAAATGGTGAGGGTGGAAGAGATGTTTCATTGCTCACTTCTCCGCTAGGAAACTATGGCGAGCTATTTGAAGCCGTTTACCAGACCATTGCAAATGATCAACCTTATCCAATTACTGAAGAAGATATTATTGCCCAATTAGAAATATTAGAAAGCTAATCAGAACGAAAAAATACCCATTTGGGGTGTTTTTGCCCTTTCATCGCTATTCCATATAGTTTATACATGCTTAATCTTCTCTATTTAATGCCTTAACATTGGTAGGCTAGTTTTGCGCCATACATCGCAGTGAAATGAAACCGTCATGTGCAATCGTGGCAGTTTCATTACCGCAAAAACTAGAACAATTCAATGAAAAAAGTAATTATTAGAAGTATCCTATTCGTCTCTTTAACCTCTTCCTCAGTATTTGCCCAAGACATTAAAGGTTATGTTTACCATGACGAAAATGGAAATGGTAAAAAAGAAAAAAAAGAACCTGGTTTGGCAGGTGTTGCCGTAAGTAATGGTGTAGAAGTGGTGAAAACTGATGCCAAAGGTGCTTATAGCTTGCCTAAGCGAGAGTCGCAAGTGATTTTTGTGGTGAAGCCTAGCGGTTATCAATCACCTCTAAATTCAGATAACCAGCCCTCTAGCTATTATATCCATAAACCAAAAGGTTCTCCTGAAGGTTTGGAATTTGCGGGGAGCAAGCCAACTGGGCCATTGCCAGCAAGTTTAGATTTTCCTTTGGTTAAAAAAGAAGAAAGCGATGATTTTAGAGTGCTTTTATTTGGTGATCCTCAGCCTTACACACAAGAAGAGTTAAATTTCTTTGAGAAAGACATCGTTAACGAAGTGATTGGAGTGAAAAATGTAGCTTTTGGCTTAAGTTTGGGAGATTTAGTAGGGAATGATTTAAGCTTGCATAATCCATATATCAAGGTGGTGAAAAAGGTGGGTTTGCCTTGGTATAACTTGATAGGCAACCACGATTTAAACTTCGATGCCAAGGTTGATAGCCTTTCTGATGAAACTTTTGAGGCAAACTTCGGCCCCGCCAATTATTCTCTAAACTATGGTAAAGTGCACTTTATCGTATTGGATGATATTTTGTATCCTGATCCAAGAAGTGGAAAAGGTTATTGGGGTGGCTTTAGAGAAGATCAATTCAAGTTCATCGAAAATGATTTGAAGCATGTGAACAAAGATCAGTTGATTGTTTTGGCTTTCCACATTCCTTTATTGAATAACGATACAGATAAAGAAGGGAACTCGTTCCGTATGAAGGATAGAAAACGTTTATTCGAATTGTTGAAGGATTTCCCTTATACGTTGTCGTTATCGGCTCATACACACAACCAACGTCAAAATTATTATGGTAAAGCCGATGGATGGTTGCAGCAAAAGCCACACCACGAATACAATGTAGGCACTACTTCTGGTGACTGGTATTCTGGAGAAATGAAAGAGAACGGTACGCCAATTTCTACGATGAGTGATGGTACGCCAAAAGGTTATGCTTTCTTAAACCTAAAAGGAAATCAATACACGGTTGATTATAAGGTGGCCGGAAAGGGAGCTGATTACCAAATGGAGGTTTATCTTCCAAAGGTGGTGGAAAAATACAAACGTACTTCAGCAGGTGTTTTTGTGAACCTTTTTATGGGAGGCAAAGGCGATAAAGTAACTTACTCCATCGACGGTGGTAAGTGGAACAACATGACGCAGGTAGAAGCGATGGACCCTAAGTTTTTAGGGGTGTTGACCAAGTTTGATGAAACTGAAACGTTATTGTCTGGTAGAAGACCTTCAAATGCAGTGTTGAGTTCTCACTTGTGGAGAGGCGATATTCCAGCGAAGTTAGCTGCTGGTAAACACGAAATAGAAATTAAGGCGGTGGATCGTTACGGAAAAGTGACTACTCAAAAAGTAAGTTATACGATTGTAGAAAGGAAATAGTGGCGATATAAGTTTTAGCCGTCATTGCGAGGTACGAAGCAATCTTTACTGATTTTGGAGATTGCTTCGTACCTCGCAATGACGTTTTTATTTACTGCAATAGCGATGTCGTCATTTCGACCTTGTGGAGAAATCTTTGGATATGCTAATCAAATCAAAAGATTTAACTTGGCTGAGCTTCAGTTCTCCACAAGGTCGAAATGACGTACTTATTTGGAAGTGCGTCATTTCCTATAAATTCCCTAACAAAGCCTTTAAAAATTCCTCAGGTTTTTCCAGATGCGGGATATGTCCAACACCTTCAAATTCGATTAGCTTAGCTCCAGGTATTTTAGCAGCAGTGGATTTGCCCAAAACTTTGTATTGTCCGTACTTTTTCTGGTCCTCCGCACTTAGCAATCCTTTGCCTACAATAGTTTTGTCGTCCTTGCCAATCAACAATAAGGTAGGAACCTTTATGTTCGAAAATTCGTGTACTACAGGCTGTTCGTAAATCATGGTAAAGGTTAGTGCAGCCACTTTTGCCCAACGCGGATAGTCGGCGCTAAAAGTAACCCCGCCAGCTATGTGCACCAGTTCATCATACTCGGGCTTCCATGTAGTGAAATAAGAATTTTGGTAATACTTTTTAACACTTTCGGCAGTCGTTTTCAGTTCGTTTTTATATTGTTGTTCGCTGCTTACATAAGGCACAAAAGCTCTATAATCTTCTAGGCCAATAGGGTTCTCAAGTACAAGCTTTTCTGTTTTTTCTGGGAAAAGTAACGCAAATCTGGTAGCCAGCATACCGCCCATTGAATGACCTAAAATAACTGATTTATTAATCTTTAAACTATCCAGAAGCTGGCTGTTCCATCTCGCCATTTGATGAAAGCTATAGTGTATAAAAGCTTTGGATGATTTACCAAAACCAATTTGGTCGGGTACAATTACACGATAGCCATTTTCTGTTAATGCTTTAATCACATTTGTCCAATAGTAGCCACCAAAATTTTTGCCATGAAATAACATCACGGTCCTGCCGTTAGCCTTGGCTGTTGGAGCAACATCCATATAGGCCATCCGCAAGTCTTGCCCTTCTACCTGTATGGAGAAATATTTAATGGGGTATGCGTATTTAACTTGTTCTAAAGTAATGGATAAAGTGTCGGATTTTTGTGCGAATGAATTAGCACAACAAAATAGAGCAACTGCAAATAAAAATAAACGCTTCATGATCATCATAATTGTATAAACGTGAGGGCAACAAATTAGTTTAAATTTATCATTATTTATACTTTTGGGGCAACCAGATAAAATCAATATGACCAATTACGAAATAGGCAGTAATGTGCTAAGCATTGCCGTTTTGCAGGAAATTATACAATCAGGAAAAAGCATTGCGCTATCTACAGCAGCTACCGACCGAATTATTAAATGCAGAAACTATCTAGATGAAAAATTAAGCCGTAGTGAAGATCCTATCTATGGAATTAACACAGGTTTTGGCTATTTGCAAAATGTAAAGGTAGACGCAGATAAACTAACCCAGCTTCAACACAATCTACTTTTATCTCACGCTTGTGGTACTGGACAAGAGGTGCCAAAAACTGTGGTGAAACTGATGCTGTTGCTGAAAATACAGTCGTTGAGCTACGGACATTCTGCCGTCGCTTTGACTACTGTTCAGCGTTTAGTCGATTTTTATAATCATGATATTTTGCCTGTGGTGTATACCCAAGGCTCTTTGGGTGCGTCGGGCGATTTGGCCCCTTTGGCACATTTAACCATTCCATTGATTGGCGAAGGAGAGGTATGGTACAAAACACAAAAAATAAGTACGAAAGAACTTTATCAGCAGCTAGGCTGGCAGTCGCTAACCTTGCAAAGTAAAGAGGGTTTAGCGTTAATTAATGGTACTCAATTTATGAGTGCTTACGGCGTAAATTGCTTGTTGCAGGCCAAGCATTTATTGTCTTGGGCTGATGCAATAGCTGCTATTGCCATTGATGCTTTTAATTGTCGTATTGATCCGTTTTTAAGTCTCAGCCATGTGATCAGACCACATCGCGGCCAACTACAAACTGCTGAAAATGTTAGGAAGTGGCTTGAGGGAAGTGAGCTTATTGCCCAGCAAGGGAAGCAAACGCAAGACCCTTATTCCTTCCGTTGTGTGCCTCAAGTACACGGTGCTAGTAAAGATAGTGTCGCTTATATCGAGTCGGTTTTCGAGACGGAAATTAATGCCGTAACTGATAATCCAAATGTTTTTCCAGATGAGGATTTGATCATCTCGGCTGGGAACTTCCATGGACAGCCATTGGCGCTTACCTTGGATTTCCTTTGTATGGCACTGGCTGAGATTGGTTCTATTTCAGAAAGAAGGACTTTCCAGTTGATTTCTGGAACCAGAGGATTGCCTCCTTTTTTGGTTAAAGAAGCAGGACTTAATTCTGGGCTGATGATTACTCAATACACTGCAGCATCTATTGCCAGCGAAAATAAGCAGTTATGTACGCCAGCATCTGTAGATAGTATTGTAAGCAGTAATGGACAGGAGGATCATGTGAGCATGGGGGCCAATGCTGCAACCAAATGTTTGCGTGTGGTACAGAACGTAGAGCGAATTTTAGCTATTGAACTCATCACTGCTACACAGGCCTTGGATTTGCGTAAACCGTTAAAGTCTTCACCTCAAATAGAAACCTTGTTAAACGACTTTAGGAAAGTGGTTAGCTTTAACGATGCCGATAGATTGTTAGCTAATGATATCAAAGCAGCAGTTCAATTTATTCGAAGCGAAGTATATCATTAACAAGCTTTGCAAACGATGATAATCAATATAATTATATAAAGCATGAGGTTATTGATTTAGAAAAGTTAAGCATAATCTCGTCATTTCGAACGCAGAGAGGATTGAAAATCAACGAAGTTAAATCTAGTGTCATCAGATTAACCATTAGACTTTTCCTACTTCTTTCGTCGAAATGACGGTTTTATTGTCGAGTTTGTTATTTTAAAATCTGTTTCAAGTTTACCATAGGCATTTGGATCGTTGTTTGATCTGATAAGCTACCTGTAGCTTTTTGGATCTTAATGGCTTCGAAATTTACAGTAGCACTATCTGTGGTATGCAGGGTTAAATTTTGTATCTGAAACTCTTTTTTCCTTTGCTGAGAATCGCCCTGAATAGAAATCTCTGTTTTTCCAGCAGCAATAATATTCAAATCCTGATAAGAAGCCCAATTACTTGTGAAGCTGGTATTATAAAGTTTAAGATTTAGTGATTTTGCGATGTCATTATCGATGCTGATGTGGCTACCTTCATCGGCAGTAATGCTTAATTGATGAAATACTGAAGTTGGACCAAAAGATAGGTATTTAGTTTTTTTAAGACTGATGGCTAAAGAATCTGTTTTTGAATCTAGCTCCACGGTTCTGCCATTGGCTACACTTATGGCATTAACATTAGGAGTGTAGATGTAGAGATTGATATAATGGCGACCCTCTTTTTTGTTTGTTAGTGCAATTTGCAACTTTCCTTGCGCATCAACGCTCAGTTGAACAGCATCTTTATCCCTTTTTTCAATTTTAACACCAGATTTTTGATCTTTGATTAAATGGATTGAAAAACTTGTTTCTTTTCCATCGGCAATATTGATGGAATTAAATTTATTTAAAGGAATAGCTTCCATATTTTCCGCTATGATGTCGAAACTGTCCGTTTGTTTTTTTATTTCCGACCATTTTTCTGTGTCGATATATAGGGCTTTTGAAACATACACCATTCCCAAAATAGGGATAACAATGATTGCCGCAGCAAAAGCAATTAATAGTTTATTGCTAGTTTTCATGAGTTCAAGTATTAAAAATTTTCTTTAACAAAAGTGTTGTACCGAGTTTGTAATTCGTCAAAGTCGATGTTCAATAAATAGATGTTGCGAAAAACCGATGGTAATTCTTCATCCATAAATTGAGCTTTTCGGTAACTCTTTACATTGGTAATGGCATCTTCGGCCACAAAAAAACCTATACCTCTTTTGTTATTAATGATATTCCTGTTTTGTAGTAGCTCGTAAGTTCGCATCACCGTATTGGGATTTACCTCTAAGGTTACAGCCATTTCCCGTACCGAAGGTATTTTATGGTCGGTTTGCCATTTCTCCAGTAAAATATGTTCGCAAACATAATCTGCTATCTGAAGATATATGGCTTTGTTATCTCTAAATTCCATGTTCTTATAGGTTTAAGTTAAACTTCCTTCTCTTTCAACCGCACGTAGCTAATTGTCCAAGTAATGAGCGTAAAAATTAGAAGGACAATCAATGCCATCCATTCAAAAAAGTCTTTCCCTTGGTTGTTCCCAACACTGATTGATGTTTTTCCACTAAATAGTATCTCCGAAGTTTTAGAGAAAATATAGACTAGTATGGAGACGAAAAGCATGATGCTGATGGTTGTTTTGATATAGTGGAATCTATTGAAAAAAATAGAACCTAGCATAAACAAGCTGGTGACTGCAAAAGGCATTGCATAAAATGGAATAAAGTTTCCGAAGTCATTTTGTGCTAAAAATCCTTTGATATTTTGGAGATCTTCTACATTTTTTGGGTTTTGGAAATAAGTTTTGATATAGCTGATAAAAGCAAGGTCAGTGATATAGAATAGCAGGGTGAAACTTAGTGTTGATAAAACAGAAGTAAAGAAAACACCAGCCAGGAACTTTTCTAGTATAGAAGCAGGGATTAACAAATCAATAATCGCTTTAGGTTTTTGACCCAAATGGGCAAAATAGGAACTGGCAATTACACTAACGAATAAAAAGCCAAACATCAGATAAAGTGGCTCTCTAAATCTTAATCGATGAGGTATGTCAGTAAGTTCCTGTAATGGAAGCAATGTGACCCCGTAAAATGCTACAAAAACACCTAAAGCCACTAGTAAAGTAATCAGGAAAATTTTGCCAAACTCTAACCATTGCCTTTTAAGCAATAAATTAAATCGATGTAAATTAAAAGTATTGTTCATGTCTAATTAATTAAAGATTGGTTTCAGTTTATTTTTCTCAGCTAACACAGCGTTAAAAAGCAGTTCCATGTCTAATTTGCTATCTTCTTGGTGATAATTGGCGACCACAGCGTGGTAACCTGCTAAAGATGGTTCGGCGTAAATGACGGTTTCATCAACATCCTTCAAGCGTTTGAAGCAAAGTTTGCTAGCAATTTCATCTACCGAAGCCTTTAGTGCAATCTTGTTTTCGTCCAACATAATTACGGTATCAATCAAGTTGTCCAAATCACGTACCTGATGTGTTGAGATGATAATGCATCTGTCTTCTGTGAGTGCCGAGGCCATGATTTTGCGGAACTGCGCTTTCGATGGAATATCCAAACCATTGGTTGGTTCGTCCATGATCACCAATTTAGCATTGGTAGCTAAACCAAAGGAGATGATCACTTTCTTCTTTTGGCCATAGCTCATATCAATGAGTTTTTGCCCTACTGGAATATCAAATTCTTTCAATAGATCTGCAAAATACTGATGGTCGAAGTTTGGATAGAAAGGAGCGTTAGCCTTGATATAGCTGTCAATTTTAATAGCAGGCAAATAAAACTCTTCAGGGATAAAGCAGATTTGTTGTAACAGGGCAGGTTGTCTTTTTGCTGGGTCAAAACCCAACACATCGATTTTTCCGCTTTGTGCATAAACCAAGCCTGCTAAGTTTTTTAACAGGGTAGATTTGCCTGCACCGTTTTTGCCCAATAGCCCATAGATATGACCATTGCTCAATTGCATACTGATATCCTTAAAAAGGATTCGATGCTTGCTATAGCTAAAATTTAGATTGTCTATTTTAATCATACTAGTGTATTAGTTAAATAATACACTAAAGTAGTGCTAAATTTTTAATCTCCAAATTTTTGAGGAAAAACTTTTTTGAAAATTGTTGGAGGTGTTGGTGTGAAGTGAATTAAAAAGCCCTTCAAATTCAATTGAAGGGCTTTTTGTCATTCCCGTGAAAACGGAAATCCTAATGTAAATGGTCTAATGTGTTGCTTTAAGATACCCAATCGGGTTGGGTATGACGAATGTTAAAGTTGTCGGTGTAGTGATTACAAAGGCACACTCACGCCAAAGCTTACATTACGTCCAGGATTATAAATGCCTGCTAGTTTGTATCTGCTTAAATGGTTGTAATAAAGTTTATTGGTTAGGTTTTGTCCAGTAACCCAAACATTTAATTTGCCTCTTTTGGTTTTAAAAGAGGTACCTATTCCAGCGTCTAGCAAGGTATAGCCATCTGTTTCAGTTTCAAAAGCATCAATTCTATCTTGTTTAAACACATTGGTCAAGCCAACTTTAACAAAACTGTCGTTTAAGCCTTTTATGGTAGGTTCAAAGCGAATTTCGTTGTTTAAACTTGCTGCTGGTATAAAAGGTAGCGGTGAGTTGGTGGCTTTGTTAGTGCCTTTTACGTATGCAAAGGTATTTTCAAAATGTAGGGACTTAACCAAGTGGAAATCTACAGAAGCTTCTCCACCAACCAAACTGGCATTGGTTTGTAAGAAACGATAAACGGGTAATGTTTCAGTGTTGCCATCGTGGTCGGTATTAACAATGGTTTCATTGTTAAGGTTGCTCAAATAAATGTAGTCGTAAATTTTGTTGCTGTAAGCATTTAAGCCTAGGGTAATATTTTCGGCATTATAAGTTAAGCCTAAATCAAACTGTAAACTGGTCTCTTGTTTGAGGTTGCTGTTACCAATTTCATATCTAAAAGTACCTTCGTGTTTACCGTTGGCACCAAGTTCCGCAATGTTAGGCGCTCTAAAACCCGAACCTATATTTCCTTTTAGGTTAAGATTTTTGGCAATATCAAAGGCAAAACCTAATGAACCTGTAAAGTTGGAGAAGCTATTGTTAAAAGCCGAAAATACCTGATGGTCATGGTCGTCATGTGTCTCAAATAAATCTTTACCATCTATTTTTTTGTAATCGTAGCGTACACCAGCATTAATCGCTCCATTGCTAAAATTACGTTTCAAATAGGCAAAAGCTCCAATGTTATTGCTGTTGTAATCAGGTACTAAAAATTCCTCACCACTATTTTTATTGGTTTGGTACATTCCTTGAACACCAATGGTTGGCTCCCATTTGCCATCGTTAGCAAAAGAATATTTCACATCATAAGTGTAGGAGTTTAAACCCAAGTTCAATCCTGGTTCATCCTTAGTTTCTTCAAATTCTTTACGGATATTGCGTTGAAAAGCCAAAGTAGATTTTAATTGTCCGCCACCAAGTAAGATATTACTATTTAATGCCGCACGATAGTGGTTGATGTTTTGGAAAGGCAAATTTAATGATCTTTTGCGGGCATCGCTATTGCTGATTACATTGCCATCTTCATCAAGATAATTTCCTTCATCATTTGGTCCTTCTTCTACCAAACCAATGTTAGTGGCAAATCTCGAAAGACTCAAGTGGGTATAGCCCCAAGTTTTATTAAGTCCCAACATAGCACTGGTATTGATTTCGTTGAAACCCGCGTTAGGAACCACATGGCCTTTATAACCAAAACCATAAGCATTTTTGTAAGAAACACGGCCTCTGTAAACAAAACCATTGGTATTGCCTTGCATCATTAGAGATGAAGCGCTTAAGCCGCCATTGGTACTGTAGTTCGTTGTGAAATTGCCATTATAAGTTCCTTCTGCCGGTACTAGGTCATCAATAATGTTGATTACCCCTCCCAAGGCATCAGAACCATATAGCAAACTGGCTGGGCCTTTCAAAACTTCGATGCGGGCTGCCGCAAATTGATCCACTTGTACGCCATGTTCATCACCCCATTGTTGGCCTTCTTCTCTGGCACCGTCTACCATGGTTAATACACGGTTGTAGCCCAAACCTCTAATGGTGGGTTTAGAAATAGCACCGCCCGTAGTTACTTGTGCTACGCCTGGTATTTTGGCTATCGCATCCACTAAATTAGTTGCGGCTGATTGGGCCAATTTATCACGGCCTACGGTAATTACGGCTAAACTGTTGGTTTTGTTGTTGGCGCTAAAAGGAGTTCCTGTAATTACCACTTCGGCACTTTCAATTACTGAAGGGTCGAGTGCAAAGGTAATTTCTTCTTGCACAGATAAGTCGATGATTTTGGAAGAGGTTTTATATCCTAAATAACGAACTTCTAACAAAAACTTGCCTTTTGCAGGTACATTGTTAAAGGTAAACTCACCATTGCTATTGGTGCTGGTAGAAGCTTTTAGATCAGAAATATATAAGGTAGCTCCTGCTAAAGGTGATTGAGTGCTGGCGTCAATTACTTTTCCCTTAATACTGGCTAAAGTATTTGCCATGGCATTAATTGACAGGAATAATGCGATAATAGTTACTAAAAAAGGTAACCTTTTCATAAACGAAAATATAAATAGGATGATTTTACACATCCAGATGGTGATAGTAAATAGATAATTAAAATACATCTACCCATCGCCCTAAGGCAATAAATAAGACGGTATCAAGAATAGGTAGGATTATTGACGAGCGGGTGGGCCACGTAAACAAGAAGCAATGATTTCAGTAAAGGCTCCAGCAATGGAAGGAGTTGCTCTTTTAATGAAATTGCTTTTTAAATGAATCAAATAACTGTGGAAACTTGTTGTAAAATTCTTTTCAAAATGAGCCTTACAGATTAAACAAGTTTCGGTAGAAGTTTTTACGTGTACCGTATGTGTACAATGCTTTTCTTTAACGACAGTATTTTCTTCATGATGATGCAGGGCACCCCAAGGGGTAATAGCTAGCGCAAACACCCCCAATATGAGTGTAGCAAAAAGCTGTTTCAAGAAATGACGTTTCTTTGCCTGCATTGTAACGCAAAGTTAAGTAAATATTAAACAATGTTGTTTTAAAAGAAATGTAACATTATTCGTCATACGCTAAGTTTGACATTAAGCTAACCGTAAAGTTTAATACGCTGATGTGCTAAAAATATCCTCATGTTAAATGTTAAGCTATTTAAAGTAACTACATTTGAGGAACGTAGTTTTCAAATATAAAACCAAATATATGAACCTGAAAATAAGTCAAACACCTCATGGAAGCACCCTAAACTGTAAAGGTTGGGTACAAGAAGCAGCATTGCGAATGTTGTTGAACAACCTAGATCCAGCAGTTGCCGAAAGACCTGAAGATTTAATTGTTTACGGTGGTAGAGGAAAGGCCGCAAGGAATATTGAATCCCTTGAGCTGATCATTAAAGCGCTGAAAAATTTAGAAGAAGATGAAACTTTGTTAGTACAGTCAGGAAAACCAGTTGCTGTATTACCCACTCATAAAGATGCGCCACGAGTATTGATTTCGAACTCGCAACTAGTACCTAAATGGGCCACACAGCAACATTTTGATGAATTGGAAGATAAAGGTTTGATGATGTATGGGCAAATGACTGCAGGCTCTTGGATTTATATAGGCTCGCAGGGGATTGTGCAAGGTACTTATGAAACTTATTCGGCCTTGGCAAAAAAGCATTTTAATAGCAATTTGAGAGGAAAACTAAACGTAACTGCGGGTTTGGGCGGTATGGGTGGAGCACAGCCTCTAGCCATTACTATGAACCAAGGCGTATGTTTGGCTGCAGAGGTAGAGGAATGGCGTATCCAAAAACGTTTGGAAACAAGATATATTGACGAAATTGCTTATAATATTGATGAAGCGATTGATAAGGCATTGCAGTATAAACAGGAGCAAAAAGCCATTTCAATTGGGGTGGTGTGTAATGCGGTTGAATTGCTACAACGCTTAATTGATCGAGACATCGTTCCTGATACGTTAACTGATCAAACTTCGGCACATGATCCATTGATTGGTTATTTCCCAGAAGGATTAACGGTTGAACAAGCTGCAGATTTACGTAAAAATAATCCTGATGAATATGTGAAGCAGAGTTATGCAACTATGGCCAAGCATGTACAGCAAATGTTAGAACTGCAAAAACGTGGGGCAATTACTTTTGATTATGGGAACAACTTAAGAGGTAGAGCGCTTGAAGTGGGCGTAAAAAATGCCTTCGACTTTCCTGGTTTTGTGCCTGCTTACATCCGTCCGTTATTTTGTGAAGGCAAAGGTCCTTTCCGTTGGGCAGCTTTAAGCGGAGATCCACAAGATATTTACGAAACAGACAAGTTGATATTGGAGCTGTTTCCAGAAAATGAAAGTTTAAAGCAGTGGATTACCATGGCACAAGAGCGCATTGCTTTTCAGGGGTTGCCGGCACGTATTTGCTGG